>Ga0247834_1001112_pt1 | contig 48360 bp, 35 predicted proteins | sample LaCruzMarch2015__8_FD_187118 | JGI IMG/M metagenome (GOLD analysis project Ga0247834, IMG submission 187118) | Freshwater microbial communities from meromictic Lake La Cruz, Castile-La Mancha, Spain - LaCruzMarch2015_12m | ecosystem: Environmental > Aquatic > Freshwater > Lake | place: Spain... | reverse complement strand
TCGCCGTCAGGATCCCCCGCGGGGTCTGGGCCACCGGCAGCGACAGGGTGGCGCAGGCGGTGTCGACGACGCTGCTCAGGCTGTGGGGCGACAGGAACGGCAAGCCCGAACCGGGGCCGCCCGACACGCCGAGCTCCTGTTCGGCGACGTCGTAGAAGCGGGCGACGTCGGCAAAGGGCACGGCCCAGTCGAGGGCGCTGTGGGCGCTGTCTTTGGCGGCGGCGAGGCGCGTGTGCTGTTGGGCGTCGGCGGCGTTGGCCCGCAGGAGGTAGGCGCCCATGTGGACGGTGCCGCCACCGAGGACCGTGGAGATCCAGCCGTCGGTGGTGAGCCCCGCCCGCTGCCCCTCGTCGTTGCGACGGGTGTGGGGGTCCGTGCGGGGCGATGGCACGAACCGGTCCCGGCGGGACCATTCGATCTCGTCGCGATCGAAGTCGGACTTCTGGTACGCCTTGCCGCGCTCGACGAGCAGCACCTTCCAGCCGGCCTCGCACAAGCGACAGGCCAACGGGGCGCCGCCGGCGCCGGAACCAATGACGACGGCGTCAAACGTGCTCATGGCAGCACCTTCAGGGCCAGACCCTGGGCCCGACCGTCGGGAGAGAAGCCCACCATGGCCCAGCCAATGCCGTCCTTGTTGCCCCCGTGGCGGGGGTCGCCGAGGAGGCCCTCCAACGTCAACGCCATCACCATCCGCACGAAGAGCGGGCCCGAGAAGCCGTCGGGGCGCATCTGGTTGTCGACGAGGCGGCCGATGATGCCGTCACGGGCGGCGGCGTCGAGGTCGACAAACGCCGTCTTCTGTTCGCTCTGGGCCACCTTCATCACGAAGGCACAGCCCCGCTTCAACAGCGGGTGCACCGTCGACAACCGCGGGTCGGCGAACACCCGGGTGAAGAAGGCGCCGACGTTGGCCTCGGTCGCGCCGGGGCCGGTGTCGTCGCTCGGCACCAGGCGATCGGCGATGGCGACGAGGACGGGGACAAACGCCGTGGTGGCGTCCCGAGCGGGTGGTGTCGTCGATGACGATGGTGGGGGCTTCTTGGCCTCGGGGGCCTTGGCGCAAGCGGCGAGGCTCGCCGCCACCAGGCCACCGAGCAACGTGCGGCGGTCGAGGCCACCCAGGCCACCACGGCCCGCGTCATCGTGGTCATGGGCATTGGCAGCGGGGCGGTGAGCCCCATCCCCCAACCCCTTACCCGTGGGCGCGGTCGATTTTGTGTCGGTGTCGGCGGAGGCCTCGGCCGCTACGGCCAAGGGGGGCCGGAACCGGGTCGGTGTGCCCTCATGTCGTGCATCTCCCGACGTGTACCCTGGATCGTCGCGGTGGTCGTCAGCCATGGACGGACCTTGCCACAGTCGCTCGGCCGATGGGTCAGCGAGCCAGGATTTTCAGCTCGGCAATGTTGACCCGGTTGAACACTTCACTGCCGCCGCCAAGGCCCGCCGTGTAGCGGCCAAAGTGGGCAAACGACGACATGTTGACGGCGCCGTCGTCGCCGACGACGTCGACGCGGTAACGATGGCCCGCGATCAGGGAGGCTGGAACGAAGCTTGAATCCTCAAAGCGGTCCCAGGTCCCCATATGGGGCATGACGACGACGCCGCGGCCGACGACGCCCCCGGCAGCGCCGCCAGCGAGGTCGGTGACGATGACCCGCTTCACGCCGACGGTGACGCCGGTGGAGATGTCGCCGGCGCCGTTGCCGAAGGTGAGTTGCACCAGGTGTTGCCCCGTCTGGCTGGCGGTGAAGGTCGGCAAGGTGAGGGTGTCGCCGACGTCGCCCCAGGGTTCGTAGTGGAACGAGCCGTACTCAAAGGAGCCGGTCCCCCCTGTGTGGCCAAGGACGGCAGCGCCGAACCTCGTGATGCGCTCCAAGGACTCGCCCCAGAAACACGACGGCGCCGAATGCTGGGAGTGGGTGCCGCTGCGCACAAACGTGGTTTCGATGACGTAGCAGGGGGACCGCGGCGACGACGCCAGATGGGAATCGGTGAACGACGTCGTGGCCCCGGCCAGGTTGTCGGCGATGACGACGCCGTCGCGCATGACCCGGAACCGGACGTCGGCGCGGTTCTCGCCACCCGGGTCGAGGCCGACGACGACCCGGCCGTTGCTGACGTTCAACGATGGCGACACCGGCGTGCGGGGCGAGAACACCTGTTGGTAGTCGGCGTCGCTGACCTGCGTGAAAGGCAGGGCCTGGCCGACGGCGGGGCCGAGGTCGACGTCGATGCGGTTGACGGCCTCGAGGCTGGCCTCGTCGACAGTGGCGCCGTCGAAGGCCACGCCGTTGAGCCGGCGGGCGAGGACCGTCAGGGCGCCGGCACGGCCCCGGGCGGCGGCCGTGGCGGGGGACGCGGGCAGATGCAGCACCACCGACACCGTGCGGCCATGGAAGGGAAAATCATTGAGCACGAGGCTGTCAGTGCCGGTGAGGAAGGCGTCGGCGTCGCCGTTGACGAGGCCAGCGGGGACCCAGGGCTCCACGCGCAGACCGCCGTCGGCGGCCTCCAGACCAAAGAGCGTGTGCTGCACCATGGAGAGGGAGCCGGCGACGGACCACAGCTGTCGACGGGAGTTCACCACCGGGCCGCTGGTGGGCCCCTCGTCGACGAAGGCGGCGCCGCTGCCGGCCTCGAAGTTCTCCATGTTGGACAGGTGCAGGGCGCTGCCGCGCACCAGGGCCCGCACCATCTTTGCGCCGACGGCGTCGTGGCCGGCGACCTTGGCGGCCCGCAACCAGTACGACGTCACGAACGGCCACTCGGCGCGGTTGTGGTAGATGGCCGTGTCTTGTTGTTGGGGCCAGATGACGGGGGCCCCTGGGCCGTAGTGGGGGTAGCGCTCGAGGATGGTGCGGGCCTCCGATGGCGACGCCACCCCCGTCAACACCGCCAGGGCCTGACCGAGCAGGTCGTAGCGACGCACGGGGGCCACATCGAGGGGCGTCTGGATGAACGTTGAAAACAGCCCGTCTTCGACGACGAAGAACTGATCGTGGATGGCCCCACGGAGGGCAAGGGCCTGGTCGGCGAAGGCGTCGGCGGCGGCGACGTCGTCGTGTTCCAGGGCCAGGTCCCGCACCAGTTCCAGGGCCGACAGGTGCAGCAGGTTGGTGCCGAGGGCCTTGCTCATGGCGATGGGCACCACGTCGTCGATGGTGAAGTCGGGGTAGCTCTGCTCCCGCCAGTCGAGGAAGCTCTGCTCGCCCCGATAGAGGCCGTCGTTGGCGTCAAAGACGACGTCGCGGTCGTGCTCGACGGTGTTGCGCAGGGCCTCATAGGCCAGGGCGGCGAAGGCGGTGCGCTCGGGGCCCTGCAGCTCGTCGAGGACGCGGCGGGCGCCGAGGGCCCAGACCACGCGGTCGCTGCTGACGGGGTAGCTGCCCCCCGAGCCGGTGTCCTGCACCACCTGGCGGTCGCCGCCGCCCTTGCGCTCGCTCAGCTTGAAGGCCAGGGAGTTGCGGGCCCGGGGGGGGTCGAGGGCGGCGAGGCCGAGGTCGACGGCGTAGGCGGTGTCGCGGGTCCAGACCCAGGTCCACAGTTCGCCGGTCTCGAAGCAGCCGTCGGCGCCGCAGGACACGGGGGCCCCGCCGTCGAAGGCGCCGTCGCTGATGGCGGCGACGCTGCCTTCACGGAGATCGTCGAGGGCCAGGGCGTACAGGGCGTCAAACAGGGCATTGCCCGTGCGCAGGGTGGGGCGCCCCGCCTGTTCGACGACGACGCGGGTGTTGGCAGCGCCCAGCAGTTCCGTGGCCGTGGTGCGCAGGGTGGCCTGACGACGACAGGGGCCGTCGGCCACCACCGTCACCGAGGCCGTGCCGAGGACGTCGGTGAAGCTCGGCGACAGGGTCGTGGTGCCCGGGCTCAGGCAAGTGCGGGGCAATGGTTCGCCCTCGCCTTCACCCTCGCCCTCGCCCTCACCTTCACCTTCACCTTCACCTTCACCTTCACCTTCGCCTTCGCCCTCGCCCTCGCCCTCGCCCTCGCCCTCGCCTTCGCCTTCGCCTTCGCCGGCGCTTGGGGCTTCACACCCCGTCCAGGCGGTGACGAGCAGGGCGGCCAGCAGGGTGTGTAGGTTCCTGTAGGGAGACATGGGAGGAGTCTAGGCCCAGTCGGCGCCGTTCGGCATCCCCCCAATGTCGCCCCGGGCCGCCCGGAAGCCCTCCGTGAGCCATTCCGGCCTCCCCGAGCCAGCCTCCGTGAGCCATCCCGGCGTCCCTGAGCCCCCTCCCAACCTCCCCCGCTGGGGGAGGAGCCGGATCGGAAGCCGTCGCGCGCCTCCGCCGAAGACCTCCCGCCTCGCCTTCCCCGCTGAAGTGGCACCCGTGGTGGTCGTCGCCACTGCTCCAGGCGCCGGACCGGAAGCCCCCGGCCAAGCACGCCGGTGGCGAGGCGGCCGAGGACCGCGCCACCTGACACACCTTCGTGGCTGGCCTGGATCAGCCGATCGAGGTCGGCTCCCCGTCGAGGGAACTGGAGACGGCCATCGGGACGTGGGACAAGGCAGGCGTGTCCCTGGCTTCTGATGTTGTGCCTGATCGTCCATCGCTGACGCGGCTGTTTGGCCTTGCGGTCAGCGCGCTGGCGGTGTTTCTCGTCGAGCTCACCCTCATGCGGGCGGTGGCCCAGGTGACCTGGCCGCCGTTTGCCTTCCTCGCCCTCTCGGCGGCGATGCTCGGCGGTGGCCTGGCGGGCACCATGTTGGTGTTGCGACCCGAATGGGCGCGGGCGCCAGAGTTGCCCGCGGCCGGCGGCGTCGTCGTGGCCGTGGGGTCCCCCGCCGCCATGGTCGCCGTGCTGTTGGCGGGTCTTGAGCCCCTGCGGGTGGGCTCGGACCTCGTGGCCACCATCGTCTTTGTCGCCGTGCTGCTGGCCCTGGCCCTGCCCTTTGTTGGGCTGGCCTTGTCGTTGTCGGCACTGCTGCTGGAGCACCCCGGGCACGCCCATCGCCTGTACGGCGCCGACCTGACGGGGGCGGCTGTTGGCTCGTTCATTTCGGTGGTCCTCCTCGACGCCATCGGCACTGCCGCTGCCGGCGCCCTCGGTGGTGCCCTCGGGGCGGTGGGTGCGTTGTTGCTCGCCCGTGGGGTGGCCCTGCGGGCCGTGGGTGCCGCCGCCCTCGTCGGCAGCCTCGCCTTCATCCCCGCCGCCCGGGAGATCGTGCCGCGGCCGACGGCGGACAAGCGCATTGGCACCGAGCCTGCCCGCGACGTCCTCGCCCAGCTCAAAGCCCTCGGCAAGCTCCACACCGTCGACGGCGCCGACAGCCGCGTCGACGTGCTGCCCGCCCTGCCCGCCCCCGCCGTGCTCATCGACCTCGGTGCTGCCGTCACCCGGGCGCCGTTGTTCCCCACCACCGACATCCCGATGGACGCCGCGTCCGCCGGCTTCCTCGCCAAGAGTCCCGCCGGTGGCGACGTGCTCATCGTTGGTTCGGGCGCTGGCTATGAAGTGGCCCGGGCCTTGTTGCACGGTGCTGGCCACGTCGACGCCGTCGAGGTGTCGTCGGCGGTCCTCGACGTCGCCACCGATGGCAGCATTCCGTCGTCGAAGGCGGTCTATGCCGATGCCCGGGTGACCACCCACCTCGAGGAAGCCCGTTCGTTCCTTGAACAGCAGGACCGCCGGGCCCGCGACGCCGGCACCACCAAACGCTGGCGCCACATCATCGCCGTGCACACCATCAGCAATGCGGCGGTGACGGTGAACGCCATGCGCCTCGCTGAAGACTTCCTGCTGACGCGGGAGTCCATGCGCACGTTCCTGTCCCACCTCGACGACGACGGCGTCCTCTACATGACCCGCCCGGCGGGCCAGATGGGTCTGCTCGCCGACCTCGCCCGCGACGCCATGGCCGGCCTCGACATCGGCACCGGCAACGTCGACGCCCACCTCGCCGTCCTCGAGCGGGACACGCCGGACCCGTTTTTCCGCGGGCTGCTGGTCTCGCGGGCCCCCATCGCCATCGAGACCCTGGCGGCGCCAGCGGGCTTCTCCTGGCGTCATCCGCCCGCGGTCACCGGCGACTGGTTGCCCACCGACGAGCGGCCGTTCTTTCATCGCCAATCCGACGAGGTCGACGTCAACGCCACCGCCCGCATGCGCATCGAGGGCCCCGCCCTCGCCGAGAGCGCCGTGGCCTGGGTGGGCGGGCTCAGCGTGGGCCTGTCGATGGTGGTCATCGTGCTGCCCCTGTGGTTTCGCCGGCGCTCGTCGCCCATCGTCCTCGAGAAGAGCATCGGGGCCGCCCGGGCCGCCGAGCGTCCTCCTGCCTTCGAGCATCTGCTGGTGGCTGCGCTGTTGGGCCTGGGCTTCATGTGCCTGGAGCTCAGCCTCGCCCAGCGCCTGACCCTTTTGTGCGGGCGCCCCGCCGTGGCCTTCGCCGCCGTCGTCGGCGGCATGTTGCTTGGGGCGGGCTTGTGCGGTCTGGCCATCGCGCGCACGGGCCGCATTGTGCGCCTCGAGGTTGCTTTGGGCTTGTCGGCCCTGGGCGCCATCCTGTCGATCTTTGCGCCAGACTTCCTCGACGCCATCGGCGTGCTCACCCTGTCGAGCTTCAGCCGCGCCGCCGTCGCCGCCGGGGTGTCGGCGGTGTTGGCAGCCCCCCTCGGCCTCGGCTTTCCGGGCCTCGTGGCCGATGCCTCCCGGCGTTCGCCGTCGGCGGCGCCCTGGCTCTATGGCCTGAACGCCACCGTGTCGGTGGGCGCCGCCGCCCTGCACGCCGGCCTGGCCCCCGCCGTCGGGCTGATGGGCACCACCATCGTCGCTGCCGCTTGCTACGCCATCGGCGCCGTCGTGGTGTCGGTCCGGGCCCCGTCACTCAAGAGCTGAGAGGCCAGCTGAAAGGCTGAGAGGCTCAGCTGAAAGGCTGAGCTGCGTCAGGGGTCGACGACGCCGTACAGCTCGCGGCGCTCGATGTAGGCGAGGACCTCGCGGTCGACGAGACCCTCGATGGATTTGCCTTCGTGCAGCAGGGTGCGCACATCCGTCGACGACAACTCCGGCAGATCGATGCCGAGGCGGGCCCCCCCTTCGAAGCCGCGCCGGGGCACGACGACAAAGCGGGCCAGGCGTTGGACCTCCTCGGGTTCCTTCCAGCGGGGGAGGTCGGCGAGGACGTCGCTGCCGGCAATCCAGACGGGCTTGATGCCCGGACGCAGGGCATGCAGCACCCGCAGCAGGGTCACCGTGTACGACGGCGTCGGCAGCCGGCTCTCGATGTCGACGACGGCGGCGCCGCCCGCCAGATGTCGAAACGCCAGGTGACACATGCGCACCCGGTCGGCGAAGGGAGCGAGGTCTTTGCCGAAGGCATGGCTCGACGTGGGGATGACCCAGAGGTGGTCGATCTCCTCGACGGCGTAGACGGCGGTGGCAATGAGCAGATGCCCCAGATGGGGCGGGTTGAAGCTGCCACCGAGGAGGCCAATGCGCCCCAGGCCACGCAACGGCGGCACATAGGGGTCGAGGGCCGCGAGGAGGGCGGGGTCGATGGGGGGCTGTGGACCCATGGCAACGTCGTCAGTCATGCCGATGCACTCCGGACCGAGAGGCGGTTGCTGCCACCGATGGCCGCCGTGCTCTGGTGCACCACGGTGCCGCCGAGGTCCCACGACGTGATGCGAACCTCGCCGCCGTCGACCACGACCCCGGTGATGCTGCCACCGACGGCGATGACGGCGCGGCCATTGGCCTTGCCCGGCTCGGTGTCGACGGCAAACGGTGCGCCGCCCACCAACCAGACATGGGCATTGTCGACGGCGTCGATGGCGCTTTTGCCGGGCACGGCCATCACCAGCCAGGTCCCCGCGAGCTCCACCAGGCGTTCGCTGACGGCGAGACCGCCGGCCTCAAGCCCCGGGGTGCCGATGGCCATGGCGTTGCTCTCCAGGGGCCCCGGCCGGGGCCGGGAGGGCGGGTCGACGACGCTGTCGGTGGCGAGGAGCCACGATGCCGCCACGTCGAGCCAGACGCCTTCGCGCTCGGCCCGCTCCTGCTTGGTCAGCATGCCGGCCACGGTGGCCGCCCGACCAAAGCACAGCAGCCGGTCCCACGACGACGCCATCGCCACCGCCCGGGTCACCGCCGACGCCGACACGGCGGCGCTGGCGTCACCGACGTCGACACACAGGATTCGGAGGGGTCCAGTGGTCACGCGGGGCCATAGCCCTGGTGCAGAAAACGCTGCCGCACCTCGAGAAATGCCCGCCGCTGGGGCTCATGGTGGGCCGTGGCGACGGTGGCGTCGTCGCCGGCTTCCAGGCGCTGGCGGGTGACGTCGTCGCCGTAGAGCAGGTCGATGGCCAGCCGGTCCGACACATACTCGTAGGTGGTGCGGCGCCAATCGAAGCCGTCGAAGGTGCGGGCCGCCGCCAGCATCGCGGTCGCCGTGTGCATGCTGTCGTAGACCTCGACGTCGGTGATGTGCAGCTGGGCACCGCCGCACAGCACACCCGCGTGCTTCTGGAACGTCGGGCGAAACCAGGTGGGCCGCAGCGTCACGCCAGGCAGGCCGCGGGCGCCGGCGAGGGCGACGGTCCGTTCGACAAAGGCGTGGGCGTCGACGATGCCGGGCATGCCGATGAGCTCAAACGGACGGGTGGTGCCCCGGCCCTCAGACATGGTGGTGCCCTCAAACAGGCAACCACCGGGGTAGACGAGGGCCGTGTCGGGGGTCGGCATGTTTGGCGACGGCAACACCCAGGGCACGCCGGTGTCCGCAATCGACATGGTGCGCTGCCAGCCGTCCATCCACAGCACCTCGAGGTCCACGTCGAGCTTGTCGTGGTCGACGAAGAAGCGGCACAGCTCACCGAGGGTCATGCCGTGGCGATTGGCGAGGGGATATTCGCCAACGAAGGAGCCGTAGCGGGGGTCGACGACGTTGCCTTCGACGTGGACGCCGTCGATGGGGTTTGGCCGGTCCAGGACGATGACCTTGGTCGAGGTGCCCGCCGCCGCCCGCAAGGCGAACGCGATGGTGTAGGCGAACGTGTAGTAGCGGGAGCCCACGTCCTGCAGATCGCAGACAAGCACGTCGACGTCGGCGAGGTCGGCGCGCTTCAGAAACAGGCTGTCGCGGGTGGGGCCGTACAGGGACACCACGTCGATGCCCGTGCGCCGGTCCTTGTGGCTGTCGACGTGGGCCATGTCCTGGGCGTCGCCGAGCAGGCCGTGCTCGGGACCAAAGAGGCGCACCGGGCGGACCCCATTTTCGAGACAGCGATCGAGGAGGTGCCCGAGTCGGCTGTCGACGCTGGCGGGATGCCCCAACAGGGCGACGCGCTTGCCCTTCAAGGAGGCGAAGCGCTGGTGCACAAGGAGGTCGAGACCGGTTCTGACGACGGATGCCATGGCGGCGGACCATACATGCTCCACGCGGTCCCCACAGCCCTGGCCTGGGCGTCTTCGACCAGAGCAAAATGTCGGGAGAGGTCGGCGGATGTACGTCGAGGTGGGGCACCATCCGCATCAGACAGACATGTGGTTGGCAGCGCGCCATGGCTTGCCCCCGGGCGTTGGCCACCGCAGGGTGCCGGCATGGAACTGCGGCGCATCATCGACAGCGGCACCAGGGTCACCAGGATGGTGCGCCTGGCGGTGTCCCCCGGTGGCCGGCGCGAGCCCGCCCAGGCCGTCGTCGACGAGGGCTCCCTGCCCGCCCTGCCCGGGGACTCCATGGTGGTGCTCGATCACGCCGGGCCAGCGGCGTCGCGCTGGTCGACGGAGCGGGCGGTGGGCGTCGACGAGGTGGTGGACCCCGCCAGCGGGCGCCGGTGCCGGGCCCTGGACGCCGGGGAGTGGACGGCCCTCGTCAACGCCTATGGCGCTGCCGCCCGAAGCGTCCGCGCCGCCGGTCATGCGGTCGTCGTCGCCGTCGACGGCGACGGGCTGTTGCACGCGGCGTTGTCGCCCCTGCAATCACTGACGCGCCCCGAGCGGGTCCTCGAGGTGTTGGCAGCCTGTGCGCCCTGCACGCCCCTGCTGACCATTGAGGACCTGGCCCCCGGTGGCCTCGACGCCAGCGCCGGCGTCGCCTTCGCGCGTCAGGCCGTCGACGCCGCCCGGGCCCCCATGCTCATCGCCACCGGGGGGACCGCCTGGTTGCTGCCGCTGCTGGAGCGTCGCAAGGGCCGCAGCGTCGACCAGACGGGGCTGGCGCTGGCATCGGCGGGCTGGTGCGTGGGTCGCGTCGACGTACCGGTCTGTGGGGTCGTGCGCGACGACGTCGATGTCGACGTGGCCATCGGCGCTGCCCGCCGCCTCGGCCTGATGGGCGTCGTTATCGAGCACCCAACAACACCGGGCGGCTGACCGTCAGTGACGCTGCAGGCCGTCGCGGATGGCGCCGACGAGGTCGGTTTCAACGGCGCGGCGGGCCACCTTGATGGCGTTCTTGATGGCCCGTGGCGACGAGCGGCCGTGGGCCTTGATGCAGACCCGTTCAAAGCCAAGGACGGGAGCCCCCCCGTACTGCTGCCAGTCGGTGGTCTTTTTGAGCTCCGTCAGCGCCGGCAACAGCAGGGCCAGACCCGCCTTGTTGACGAGGCTGGCCTCTGCCGCCGTCCGCATCATGGTCTGCATGGTCTCAGCGACGCCTTCGAGCATCTTGATGACGATGTTGCCCACGAAGCCGCCGGTGACGACGACGTCGACGGTCCCCCTGGGGATGTCGGTCCCCTCGACGTTGCCGACGAAGTTCAAGTCCTTGCGGGCCTTCAAGCGGCTGTGGGCGAGGACCACGGCTTCGGTGCCCTTCTTGGGCTCGCTGCCGTTGGACAACAGGGCGACCGAGGGTCGGGCATTGCGGGAAATGCGGGCGGCGTAGGCGCTGCCCATGACGGCGAAGGCCTCCAGGGTGTCGGCGTCGACGTCGAGGGTGAGGCCGGCGTCGAGGATCAGGGCAAAGGGATCGTTGCTCTCGCCGTGGAGTTGTTCCGTCGGGTAGACGGCCCCGAGGGCCGCCCGGGGCACGCCGGGCAGCCGGCTCCAGGTGCGGGCGCAGGCCAACACCACGGCGCCGGTGTTGCCGGCCGACACCAGGGCGTCGGCGTCGCCGTGCTGGACGAGGCGGGCCGCCACCGACACCGAGGCGTCGGGCATGCTGTCCAGGGCCGCTTTGGGATCGTCGGTCATCGCCACGGCCTGGCTCGCATGGACGATCCGCAACCGGCTCATGGCGTGGGGCATGGTGGCCAGGGTGGCGCTGATCACGGCCTCGTCCCCAACCAGCAGCAGGGTCGGGCAATCGGCCTTCAGGGAGAAGTGGGCGGCCGCCGACAGCGGAGCCTGCGGGGCGTGATCGCCACCCATTACGTCGAGCGCGATTGTCGTCATCGTCGGCAACGGTATCACGCCGTGGTGCTGCCTGTCCCCACGCCCCCCCTGCCCCCGCCGGAGACACTTTCGGTGAGCTGCCCGTTCGCCGAACCCACGGTGCGCGGCACGTTGCTGCGCCGCTACAAACGGTTCTTTGTCGACGTCGACATCGACGGCGTCGTCCACACCGCCCACACCGCCAACACGGGGGCCATGACCGGGTTGTTGCTGGAAGGCGCCCCCGTGCTGCTGACGCGCCACGACACAAAGACCCGCAAGTTCCCCCTCGAGCTGGAGGCCATCGACGTCGGGGTGGGCCAACAGCGGGCATCCTGGGTCGTGGTGAACACCATCCGCGCCAACCGGACCGCGGGCGCCTTCCTGCGAGCGGGGGTCTTCCCGGAGCTTGGCAGCGACGTCACAGGGACCGAGGTCAAGGTCGGCGACTCCCGGGTCGACTTCACGGTGGGGACCCAGCTCGTCGAGGTCAAAAGCGTCACCCTCCGCGTTGGCACGGCGGGTCGCTTTCCCGATGCCCGCAGCGAACGGGCCCTGAAGCACGCCGAGATGCTGCTCGCCCACGTCGACGGTGGTGCCGCCCTGATCTTCCTCTGCCAGCGCACCGATATCGAGAGCGTCGGCCCCGCTGACGATGTCGACCCGGTGTACGGTGCCGCCCTGCGTCGGGCGGCGCAGGCCGGTGTGCGCGTGCTGGCAGCCACCGTCGCCGTCGCCATCAACGACGACGGCGGGGGCATTCTGTCCTTTGGTCGTCGCATCCCCGTGGACCTGTCGTGAACCGCCAGCGCGCGCTCGTCCTCGTGGTCATCGTGCTCGTCAGCCTGCTGGCAGGTGTGGTGGGATGGAGGGCCATGGGGCGTGACGGCGACGCCAGCGGTCCGGTCATTCATCGCCAGGTGTTCTTTCGCGGCGACGTCATCGCCGCCGTCGACGAAGCCGTTGCCCGAACACCACTCGCTGGTGCTGCCGAGCGGGTCAGCCGCACCACGCGCCTGGAGAACCAGGGGAGCACCACCCTGACGGCCGACCTCGACAGCGACGGCCTGGCCCTCGCCGCCGACTACGTTCGGGAGGGCGAACGAACCGCCAGCCTGCGACGGGACCGGATGATGATCATCGATGGCCGTGAGGTCGGCGCCATTGAAGGCCCCGTGGTGTTGCTGGAGCTGTTGCACCGGGTGCGCCTCACGAAGGCGCGCGAGGTGACCTTGCTCGAACTCTCCTCGTCAGAACATCGCCGGGTGACCCTGCGGCGCCAGGGACCCGCCATCGTGGCCCTCGCGGTCGTCGACGGCCACAGCGACGGCGACGGCGACGGCGACGGCGACGTGCTGGTGCGGGCCCTGCCAGAAGGGCTGCGGACGGGTCCTGGAGCCTTCGCCGAAGGCGACGACGCGCCGGAACTGCCGGGGGCCGCTGTCGACGTCGCCGTGGAGGGATTGACGTCCGTACGGGGCCTGCAGCTCGGCGGGGCCGCCCGAACGGTGCCGGCGGACCGCCCCGCCACCGACGCCGACCGCCGACCCGGCCCGTTCATCGAGAGCGACGCCGACGCCGTCACCGCCTTCGCCCGTCCCCTGTGCCGTCCCGATGTGCTGGAGACGGCGCGGCTCGTCGGCGAGGCCGTCAAGGGCCGCGTCGACCCCGGCGCCACCGCCGTCGCCCCTTCAGCCCTGCGGATGCTGGCGGCGGGCGGGGACTGCGACGGGGCTGCAGCCCTCGCCACCGCGGCCCTGCGCGCCTGCGGACACCCGGCCCGGGCCCTGGTGGGGTACCGCCTCGTCGACGGGGGCACCCAAACAGCGCGACTCGTGCCCCACGCCCTCACTGAGGTATATCGGCAAGGCAACGACGACGGGACCACCCCGGGTCGTTGGTGGAGGCTCGACGCGACGGTGCCAACCCTGACAGACGCCGATACCCGTTTTGTGCCCGTGGCCGAAGGTCTCGGGGGGCCCCTCACCATGGGGCACCTTCTCGGCGTCGTCGACGCCAGCGACTTCGTCGCGACCCTTCCGGTTCAGCCGCAGGAGCCCGATGCTCGTCCTTGAGTCCCTCAGTCGCCGCTTCGGACACCGGACCGCCGTCGAGCCCCTGGACATCACCCTGCGTCCTGGCGAGGTGGTGGGCTTCCTCGGTCCAAATGGCGCAGGCAAGACCACCACCATCAAGATGATTGCCGGCCTGCTCATCCCGTCGACGGGACGGGTGCTGGTGGACGGCGTCGACAACGTCACCCACCCCGAAGCCGCCAAGCAGCGGCTCGCCTACATCCCGGACCGCCCCTACGTCCCCGAACGGCTCAGCGCGCGGGAACTGCTGACCTTCATCGCCGGCCTGTACGGGATGGATGCGGCCGTCGTCGACGATCTGGGCATGGCGGAGTTGGCCCGCTTTGGCCTGAAGGGTCGCGAAGACGACCTCCTTGGCGGCTACTCCCACGGGATGCGCCAGCGGGTCTTGCTGGCCAGCGCCTTCATGCGCCGCCCCAAGGTGCTGCTCGTCGACGAGCCGATGGTCGGTCTCGACCCCCAGGGCATGCGGCTCGTCAAGCGGGTGTTGCGCGAAGCCGCCGAAGCCGGCGCCGTGGTGCTCATGAGCACCCATACCCTCGACATCGTCGAGGAGGTCTGTGACCGCGTGCTGGTGATGGGGCGGGGCCGTCTGCTCGCGGATGGCAAAGTCGCGGACCTTGTCGCGACCCTCGACGTCAAAGATGGCCGTTCGGCGACCCTCGAAGACCTCTTTCTCAAATTGACCGGCTCCTCCGAAGAGGTCCTCGAATGATTCACCTGCTCCACCGCCTGCCCTTGTTCGCCGCTGTGTTGGCAACGCTGGCCAGCTGCGCCAGTGGACACCTCACCGACAACCGCTTCGAAGACGAACACGTCAGCTACGTCATCGGCGTGCCCGGTGGTGATTGGCAACGCATGAAGCTCGAGAAGGCCGACGTCGCCTGGCACAGCCCGCGCCTCGCGGCTGGCCTCTTCGTCAACAGCACCTGCGAGGGCGTGCAGGACGCGCCCCTCATCGGCCTCACCAATGAACTGCTCATCGGCAGCACCGAGCGCGAGGTCATCTCCCAGGAGCTCATGCCGTTTTCTCGTCGAGAGGCGCTGGAGACCATCATGACCTGCAAGCTCGACGGCGTCTTGCGAAAGCGGGCGTTGTTTGTCCTGAAGAAGGATGGCTGCGTCTACGACGTCGTCTACGACGCCGCTCCCGAGCACTTCGAGGAAGGCCTGGCGGGCTACCGGGCCTTGCGGGACGGCCTTGATATCGGCGCCCGTCGAGACCGGAGCGGGGCATGAACCTCGACGTCAGTCGCGCCCGCGAGAAGCTTGGCCACACGCTCCAGGCTGCCCTGGCGGCGGCCAGGGAACACGGTGCAGCCCTCGCCGCCGTCAGCATCGAAGAGACCGGTGCCTGGGAGGCGGCCGGCGAACGACTCGTTCCCCGTCTCGATGCTGCGGTGTTGCGCGATGCCGCCATCCTCGTCGGTGAGCCACGACTGCCCGAACTCCTCGCGGGCAGCGCCGCCGCCGTCGCCGAGGCCGAGGGTCGGCGGGATGATTTGCAGGACGCCATCCTCGATCCGGCCGAGTTGGTGAGCATCGCCGCCCGCCGGACCGTCATCGATGAACGCCTTGGCGATCTGCGCAGCCGCCTCAAAGAACTTCGGTCACGACCCGGGATGCTGCAGGTCGTCGACGCCGCCGCCAAAGGCCAGCGCCTCAAGGAGGACCAGCAGCGGGCCTTGCGTCTGCACGACGAACTCCAGACGGCCATCGCTTCCCTCGAGGCCGAGGGCACCCGCCTGGCGGCCATCACCGCCCGACATCACCGCGCCAAACGCGACCTGCACAGCGTCGAAGACGAAGCCACCGCCATCCGGGACCGCTTCTTGATGGCGGCCCGCCGGTTGGTGGTTGACCGGTTGATGCAGCCCACAGGGTCGCATCTGGGGCACCCAGACGCCGTCAGAGCCAGCGCTGCCGCCGTTGTCGGCCAGGCGAAGCGAACGATCTTGTCGATGCTGTACGAGAGCTGGGTGCGTCCCCACGGCGCCGCCCTGTTGGAGTTCGAACAGCGGCATGCAGGCACGGTCTCGGGGTTTGAGACCGTGTCCTATCCGTCCAGCGTCGATCTGCTGTGTCGCGACGCCGCCGTGGCCGTCGACGCCTATCGCTCGGCGGCGGTCCGCATCGTGGGTTTCAGCGCCGCTGACGGCGTCGCCGACTGGTGGGATGCCCTGGTCCCCGGGGTGCCCCGTCCCGACGACGCCGTGTTCACCAGCCTTGGGCTGGCGCCACTCCCCCCACCGCCCGTCAAGGTTGAGACGAGCTGGCACTCGTCCGACGCTGCCAGCGACAAATTGGCGGCGGCCTGGGCGTCCATCCGACAGGACGATGGCCCCGTTGACCATGACAACAGCGGCTACCTGAGTGAGGCCGCCGACGGCGCGTTCATGTCCGATTTCCAGGCCGGCGAGACGGAAGTGCTGATGGCGTTGCCGAAGGCACCATCCATCAACCAACACACCAATGCCTCCAACGTCAGCCTGTCGAGCGCCGAGTACCAGTCGATCTTTGAGGACGTCCACGGCGGCCCCCAGGGGGAAGCCGAGGTCTTCACGGCGTCGTCTCATGGAAACCCGTTTGAGGCGCGGCGGGTTGAAACCGCACCCAGCCGGCCCGGGGTTGATTTTGGCGACATCGCCAAACCGACCTTTGCCGTCGGCAGCCGGGTGGGGCGATGCGTCGTCAAGGGGCTCGTCGGCAAAGGCGGGATGGGCGAGGTTTACCGGGCCCGTCTCGAGGGTGAGCATGGGTTCTCGCGGGCCGTGGTGCTCAAGCGTCTGGCCATCGAACGGGACGGTGACCAGTCGGTCCTCACGTCGTTCGTGCGCGAGGCCGAAATCGCTGCCCGCATCGCCCACCCAAACGTGGTGCAGATCTTCGACCTCCAGTCCCACGGCGGCGAGCCCTTCATCATGATGGAGTTTCTGGAGGGGCTGCCCCTGCAGAAGCTCGCCACCCGCGCCCGTCGGGGCGGTATCCACATTCCCCCCGATATTCTGGCTCGCTGCGCCCTGGATTCCGCGCGCGGCCTGCAGGCCGCCCATTCCATGCGCAGCGACGACGGCGCTTTGGTCGGATTGGTTCACCGGGATGTGTCGCCCGACAACCTGTTTCTCTGCCAGAACGGGTTCACCAAGCTCCTCGACTTCGGCATCGCCCGGCGCAGCGATCTGACGACGATGACGGGCAAGAACGAACTCAAGGGGAAAATCCCCTTCATGTCCCCGGAGCAAATCCTGGGGGACCCCCTCGATGCCCGTTCGGACCTCTTCTCCCTTGGCTCTTCCCTCTATTGGCTGCTGACGGGTGAGCGAGCCTTCCTCGGCGACAACGAGATGACCACCCTCTACGCCGTCGTCAACAAGGCCTACCGGCCGATGGTGGAGGTGCGGCCCGACGCCCGCGCCCTCATCGACGTCGTCGACGCCCTGCTGCAGAAGTCCCGGGACGACCGACCGGCGTCGGCCCTGGAGGTGGTGCATCTGCTCAACCGCTGCGACGTGGCCAGCAACGAAGAGGCTGCGGCGTTTCTCCAGCGTGTTGAAGAGCTCTAGGTCGACACGGCCTTGCGCCCGGGGCCCGAAGACTCCATGACCCGCCCATGGTTTTGAGCCCGACCCAACAGGCGATTGTCGACGACGAAGCGGGCATGGCCGAGCGCGTGGCGCGCCGCGTTGCCTTGTCATTGGCGCAGCAGTCCGAAGCCAAACTCCCCAAGAGTCGGGCCGGCCTCGACAGCGCCCTGATGACCCTGCGGGACGAGATCGCCAACGCCAAGACCGAGGACGTGGCCCCCCTGCTCGCCGAGATGATGCGCACCGCCGGCGTCGCCGCCGTCGACATGCCCAAAGCCCAGGGCTCCGTCGACCCCCAGGCCCCGTATTTCGGCCACCTGCGCCTGGAAGAAAATGGCCGCAAACGCGACGTGCTCATTGGTCGTCGCGGCATGATCGACCGGGAGGCCGGCGTCGTCATCGTCGATTGGCGCAACGCCCCCGTCAGCCGCATCTACTACCGCTACGACGAGGGCGACGACTACGAGGAGGAACTCGGCGAACAGGTGCGCGAAGGCACCGTGCTGGTCCGCCGCACCCTGACCTTCCAGCGCGGCCGCCTGCTGCGCATTCGCTGCCCCGACGGCACCTTCGCCCGCAAGACCGTCGACGACGGCGTCACCGACTGGGTCGCCTTGGCGGCGACGGCGGTGCCGGAGCTCAAGGGCGGCGTCGGCGTCGCCATTCGGGCCCCCGCCGACGGCTCACGGCAACTCGGTCAGGCGCACCAGCACTTGCGGGAAGACAAGCACCTGCCGGAAATCACGGCTCTCATCGACGGCAAGCAGTTCGACGCCATGACGAGGCCGACGTCGGGGCTCGTGATCCTGCAAGGGGGGGCCGGTTCGGGCAAGACCACCATCGCCCTGCATCGCGTGGCCTGGCTCGCGTACGACGACGCCGAGCACTTCCGCCCCAAACACATGCTGGTCGTCGTCGCCCAGCGCCAACTCGTGCGCTACATCGAGCGCCTGCTGCCGAGCCTCGACGTCGCCGGCGTGCGGGTCATGGCCTACGGTGACTGGACCCGGGCCGCCGTCAACCGCGTCCTCGGCAAGAGGAAGCGCCGCGTCGTCAACGAAGTCCCCGCCGACGTGGGTCGCATCAAGAAACATCCCGACATGATGACGGCCATCCGCCGTCAGGTCGATCGCCGCACGGCCCAGGCCGACGTGGCGGTGACGACGTCGGCGCCCGGCTTGCCCGGCAACGACGTGCTGGTGCGTCGTTGGGCCGAACTGAGCGACCTGCCAGTGCTGTCGCGCCTGAACGCCTTCATCGAAGGGCCCCTGCTCGACCGCGCCACCCCCGAAGACACCCGCGAACGCATGCGCCGCCCGGTGCAGGTGGTCCGCGATCAGGTGCACAACGTCATCGGCGAATGGGAAGAGCTCATCTCCGACGCCGGTCTCATGGGCCAGATTGGCGTCGACGACGTCGACGACACCGTGCGCGTCACGTTCACCAACCACGTCAAGCGTCAGGTCGAAGAGCAAGAAGACCCCGGCGACATCGACGAAGAGCGCCGCGATCCCGTCGACCACGTCATCGACGTCGACGACCCCATCCAGGCCTTTGACGAGCATGACCTGCCCCTGGTCCTGGCGATGCAGCTGGTGCGGCGGGGCGGGTTGTTCGATGCCACCAACAATCCGATCCTCCACGACCACATCGTCGTCGACGAAGCCCAGGATCTGAGCGCCCTGGAGATTGCCCCCCTGCTCGGCGCGGCCGGCGACCGGCAGTCGGTCACCCTGGCTGGCGACGTCGTGCAGAAGGTCGTCTTCGACAACGGCTACGAAACCTGGGAGCAGCTCGAAGAGCAGCTCGGTTGGCTGCAGCGTCGTCGAGCGGTGGCCGTCGAGCCCATGCAGCTCAGCTACCGCTCTACCGCCGAGGTCGTCGCCTTCGCCCGCGAGGTCCTTGGGCCCCTGGCGCCGCCCCTGGCCCCCAAGGCCGTGCGCAGCGGCGCCCCCGTCGAGATTTTCTCGTTCGTCGACACCGGCGAAGAAGTCGCCTTCCTCGCCGACAACCTGCGGGTGTTGATGGCCCGCGAGCCCCAGGCGTCCTGCGCGGTGCTGTTGCGGTATCCCGAGCGGGCCCGGTTCTTCTTCGAGCGCCTCGCCGACGCCGAGGTGCCCCGCCTGCGGCTGGTGCTGCCCGGTGACACCGTGAGCATCGCCGACGATGAATTCTCGTTTGCCCCCGGCATCGACATCACCACCGTCGCCAAGGTGAAGGGCCTTGAGTACGACTATGTGATCCTCGTCGAGGTCACCGAGCCCATGTACCCCGACGCCGTCGCCGCCCGACACCTGCTGCACATCGGGGCCACCCGCGCCGCCCACCAGCTGTGGGTCACCACGTCGCTGGAGACGCCGTCGCCGCTGCTGCCGGCGGCCCGGATTCAGGAAATCTGACGCCAGGCCCGCCGAAAAGCACACAGCCAACCACCTGATTTCGCAGGGTGATTGGCTGTGTGGCTTTGTGGGGGGATGTGGGCAGCCCGGTGGGGCGCCCTACTGGATGCGGACGTTGACAGTCTTCGAGATGCCGGGCTCTTCCATGGTGATGCCATAGAGCTGGTCGGCGACTTCCATCGTCTTTTTGTTGTGGGTGATGACGATGAACTGGCTGATGGCCGAGACGTCACGCACCATGTCGTTGAAGCGACCAACGTTGGTCTCGTCGAGGGGGGCGTCGACCTCGTCGAGGAGGCAGAACGGCGACGGCTTCAACAAGAAGATGGCAAACAGCAGCGACACCGCCGTCAGGGCCTGCTCACCGCCCGACATCAGGTTCACGCTGACGAGCTTCTTGCCCGGCGGCTGGGCGTAGATCTCCACCCCCGTCGTCAGCATGTCGTTGGGGTCGGTCAGGGCCAACCAGGCCTTGCCGCCGCGGAACAGCCGCGGGAACACCTGCTGGAAGCGCTCGTTGATGCCCTCGAAGGTTTCCTGGAACCGCTTCTTCGTCGTGCGGTTGATCTTGATGATGGCCTTCTCGAGCTGGTTCAGCGCGTGGGTCAGATCGTCGGCCTGGGTCCGCAGGAAGTCGTGGCGGGTGTCGAGCTCGCGGCATTCGTCGATGGCCGTGAGGTTGATGGCCCCGAGGTTCTCGGCCTGGCGCTCCAGCTCGCCGAGGCGTCGCTCCATGTCGACGAGGGCGTCGTCGGACGGCAACGCCTTGAGGTGGTAGTCGAACACCACCTCGGCAGGCGTGATGCGGTGCCGCTCGATGGTGCGGTCCGTCAGGGCATCGAGCTCCAGCTCCCGTTCGCGGATGCGGACCTGCAGGCCGCCGTGTTCTTCGCGCGCCAGCTCCACGGTGCTGCGGGCCGCGCGGGCCTCGTGCTCCTTGATGCGCACATCCTCGGCGTGCTTCTCCCAGGTGAGGCGCAGGGCCTCGATGGTGCCCTTGAGGGACAGCCGTTCGCTCGAAAAGACCTCCAGCTGGCTGCGGGCTTCGGCCTCCTGCCTGGTGAGCTGTTCGCGATCGACGTGGCCGTCGGCAACCTGCTTCTCGAGGCGCACGAAGCGCTCGTCGAGGTCCCTGGCCTGCATCTCTTGCTGGCTCAACGACTTCTGCAGGGTCTCGCGTCGTTCGGCGATGGAAGCGGCCCGCACCTTCATGGTGGTGACGGCGTCTTGCTTGGCGGCGATGGTCGCCTCCAGCTCGATGAGCCCCTGCCCGCGGCCTTGCAGCTCGCCTTCGTGGCTGCTGCGGGCGCCTTCGGCTTCGGCCAACTGCTGGGACTTGGACTCGACGTCGGTGTGGGCCTGGATGACCGACGCCACCAAACGGGCCTCGTCGGCGGCGAGGCGCTCTACGCGCTGCTTCAGGCGGACCTGCTCATCAGCCACGCGCTTGTGGGCGCCCTTCACTTCGACGAGCCGCAGGCTCAAGGCCTGGGTCCGTTCACTGGCCCGCTGGAGCTGCTCGTCCAGCGTGAGCAGGGCCTCTTGATGACCGGCCACCGCCCCATCGAGATCCCGCTGGGCGTCGTCGCGGGCGGCCACGTCGTCGGCCAACTCGCGCATCTCGCGCTTCTGCTTCAAGACGCCCTGACCCTCTTTGTCGGCTACGCCGCCACGGATGGCGCCGCCAGGCTCAAAGACGTCGCCGGCTTTGGTGACGACGGTGGCGAGGGCTGCGCGGGCCGCCGGCCAGGCGGCCATGGCGGCGTCAACGTCCTCGACCAGATACAGGCGCGACAGCACCGACTGCACCGTCGGGGCCGCCTTCTTGCCGACCTTGACGACGTCGAGGGCGCGAACGGCGCCGTCGATGACGAGGTCGCAGGCCTCGGCGCGGGCGCTATCCACCAGCAACTCGGCGCGGCCCTTGCCCTTGCCTTCACGCAAGAACGCGAGGGCGGCGCGGGCGGTGTCGTCGGTGTCGACGACGACAGCCTGCAGCCGGGCCCCAAGGCCTGCTTCGATGGTGGCTTCCCAGGCGGGCTCGGCTTCGAACAGGTCCACCAGCAACTTGGCGTTGCCCTCGAGGGGGCCACCGCGCTTCAGCAGGGCCCGCACCGCTTCCGGGGATTGCTCAAAGCGGGCGTGGATCTCCTCAAGGGACGACAACCGCGAGCGCCGCTTCTGCAGCTCGCTGCGGGCCTCGTCGGCTGAGCGCTGGGCCTTCTGCAGCAGCAGTTTGTCGGCGACGATGGCGTCGCTGGCGGCTTTGCGCTCGGTCTCTGCGGCCGTCTTGTCGGTCTCGACGGCGATGCGTTCGACGTCGTGCTGGGCCACGGCCTCGTCGAGGCGGGCCAGCTCGTCGATGAGGGGGGCCCGTTCCTGGGAGACCGCGTCCCGGCGCTTCTCCATCTCGCCGGCGGAGACTTTGAGATTGTTGACGTCGGCGCCCAGCTTGGCGGCACGGCTTGACGCATCAATGACCTGCTTGCGCAGGGTTTCGACGGCGGCGGCTTCGGCGTTGCGGCGCTGCTTGTGCTCGTCGAGATCGGCGGTGGCTGCGTCGAGGCTGCCACCGTCGGTATCGGCCTCGGAGAACAGGTTGCGCTGGTTGGCCAGCAGCTCGGCCTTGATGCCCTCGACGATGGCGCGCTGCTCGCGGATCTTCTCGATGTCGACGGCGGCTTCTTCGTCGCGCTTCTTGCTCGCGTCGTAGTCCTTCTTGGCGTGGTCGGCGGACTGCTGGGCCAGGGCGATGCCGGCGTCGAGTTCGTACAGGCGCCCCTGCTTCTCGCCGAGCACCCGCTCTTCGTCGGCGACGCCACGGCGGGCCTCGTCGATGATCGATTCCAGCGCAGCGACGCGCTCGACGTCCACCTTCAGGTTGCTGGTCAGCGCGCTGTAGACGTCGCGGTCGAAGGCGACGGCGTTGCTCAGTTCGAAGAAGCGCAACGTGGCGAGGTGCAGTTCGATGTCGCGAGCTTCGTGCTTCAGCTCCTTGAACTTCTCGGCCTTCTTGGCCTGCCGACGCAGGGAGCCCAGCCGCTTGCCGATCTCCTTGGTGACGTCGTCGATGCGCTGCAGGTTCTGCCGGGTCTGGTCCATCTTGCGCGACGCTTGTTCCTTGCGCGCCTTGTACTTGGTGATGCCGGCGGCCTCCTCGATGATGCGACGCCGCTCCTCGGGCTTGACCCGCATGATCTCGGCGACCTGGCCCTGGCTGATGATCGAATAGGCGCGGGTGCCGATGCCCGTCCCCAAAAACAGATCGTGCACATCCTTCAGGCGGCACGGGGTCTTGTTGATCTCGTATTCGCTGTCGCCGTCGCGATACAGCCGACGGGTGACCTGGATCTCGGGGACGTGGGCGTACTCGGGGGGCAAGCCCTGGCCGTCGTTGTCAAAGGCGAGGGTGACCTCGGCCATGCCGACGGGGCCACGGGCGGCGGAGCCATTGAAGATCACGTCCTGCATGGAGCCGCCGCGCAGCATGCGCGCACTCTGCTCCCCCATCGCCCACCGGATGGCGTCGACGATGTTGGACTTGCCACAGCCGTTGGGCCCCACCACGCCGGTGATGCCCTGCCCGAAGCGGATGCTCGTCCGGTCGGCGAACGATTTGAAACCCTGGATATCGAGGCGCTGAATCTTCACGGTCTCTCCGTCGACGCTGCACGTCTGCCCGTCGACGACGGGGGAAGCAACCCCTTGACGCACGACACGGGCATCAGAAAACCGACGCATTTACGGCAGCTTGCAGCCGTGCAATGCCCTTGACATGGCCAATACTGCTGGTTCTGTCCTCGTCGACGACGCCCTCGGGGCGATCCGGGTCATCACCCTCGCCCACCACGCGAAGCGCAACGCCCTCACCCCCGACATGCTCCGGGCCCTGCAACAGGCCCTCCCGCAGGCGCCGGCCTCGCCGACCCAGCCCATCCGGGCCGTGATCATCGAGGGGGCCGCCGGCACGTTCTCGTCGGGCTTCGACCTCACAGCCTTGACCGACGACGAGCGGGCCCGGGGCGTCGACCCCATCACCCCCGCCGCCGACGCCATCGCCGCCTGCGCGGTCCCCGTCATCGCCGCCGTCGATGGCCACTGCCACGGCGGCGCCGTCGAATTGTGCGCGGCTTGCGTCATCAGCATCGCCGACACCGACACCCGCTTCTCGGTGCCCGCCGTGCGCCTTGGGCTCGTGTACCCGGCCGGCGGCCTGCGTCGCCTGCGGGCCCGCCTGGGGCGCGCTGCCGAGCGGGTGTTGCTGCCGGGCACCGCCTTCACCGCGCTCGATGCCCGAACCTGGGGCCTCATCCACGACGTCGTCGACGACGCCCGCGCCCAGGCCCGCATCCTCGCCACCGCCATCGCCGGGGCTGCGCCCCTGGCGGTGGGCGGCACCCTCCAGGCCCTCCGCGCCATCGATGAAGGGCGTGTCGACGACGTCGACGCCGCTCGACAGGCGGCACTCCACAGCGCCGATCTCCTCGAGGGGATCCTCGCCGCCCAACAAAAGAGGCCCCCGAATTTCGGGGGCCTCTGAGGGTCTTGAACCGTCTTTGGCTGGCGCCAAAGAACCTCGCGACCACGATCAGCGCGTACCTGGGTTGCCAACACTCCCGGACGGCGCCGTATCAGCAGCAATGGTCCACTGCTGAAGGTTGAAGGTGGTCGTCCCCGCAATAACGTTCAGCTTGCGCCCGACGACAGCGTCCGCGAACTCCCACGGCTCTCCGGTGCCGTCGGTGCCAATCACGCCATAGGCGTCAACCTGGGTGCCAGCGACGACAAGGTCAAATGCGTCATCGCCGTTGGAGTTGACGACGCCGGCCGAAGCTTGATTGGCGACGACGCCAACATAGCTGAGCGTGAAGTTCGCGAGATTGTTGGCGACGATGAAGGTCGAACACGACGGGATCACGCCCGCGAGCGTGACGGTGTTGCTCGGTGTCGCGGACCCGTTCGAGTAGAGGCGAAGCTGGACCGACGTCGTGGACAAGTCGATGGCCGTCGCGCTCGCGTTGAAGAGTTCCACAAAGCGTGCGCCCGTCGTCGCGGTGTCGGCAACCTCAGAAATGAACAGACCACCGCCGGCGGCAGGACACGCTGCGGCCTGGGCGAAGCCCTGAAATGCCGCTGTCGAGGCGCTCTCGTCGTACAGCGAGCCAAAGGCGTCCAGCACCGTGGTGCTGACCTCGACGGTGTAGTCGGTTCCCGACCCCTGGGTCTCGGTCGTCAGCGTGACAACGCTTCCCGAAACCGTCGCGGCAGTCACCGTGAGGCCGGCAATCGAGAACTGGGAACCGTTGGCCAAGACGCTGGCAGGGTCGACACTGCGGCTGAACGTGACCGCGACGGTCGTCGCATCTGTTGCGGTGGCGCCTTCAACAGTGGCCAGACACTCCGTGGCGCTGACGATCTGCGAAAGCTCCCAGGCGGTGAACTGGGCCTCGGTGGCTGCAAACGTCGCGCGGCCCATGGGGCTCTCCACCGTGACGATGCAGCCCGTCCGCAGGTCGGCCGCAGCCAACACCGGAGCCGACAGGCGCACACTGATATTCGTTGGAGCCACGACCAATGCCGTCGTCGTGGCGGTCGCTTTGCGGAACGCGCCGCCGGCATTGCCGGTCACGTCGCCTGTCAGCGTCACAGTGGTGCGCTGCATCTCCGATTCGCGATCGAGAATGCCGAGGACCAGCTGGTCGTCGTTGGCGAAATTCTGGGTGGCAACGGCACCGGTCCCGGACTCGACCAGGCCGGTGATCGCCGAAATCTCGATGCGCCCTTCAACGACCTCTGTCTCGGTGGCTGTGAAGCTGACGCGGTCACCAACGGCAATCGAGCCGGCTTGTGCACCTTGGACGAAGATCGCTGGACCGGTGTTGCTCTCTTGAACGTACATCCCGGGGCCGTCATTGCCGCCGAAGTCGGGCCGCACGTAGGTCACGACGCCAGCGGTCACATCGAGATCGACAACACCTGGAGGGGCAGCGCGGACCTCGGCGATGCCAGCGCCTTCGCCTTCGCCTTCGCCTTCGCCTTCACCTTCACCTTCACCTTCACCTTCACCTTCACCTTCACCTTCACCTTCACCTTCACCTTCACCTTCACCTTCACCTTCACCTTCACCTTCACCTTCGCCTTCACCCTCACCTTCGCCCTCGCCCTCGCCCTCGCCCTCGCCCTCGCCCTCGCCCTCGCCCTCACCTTCGCCCTCACCTTCGCTCGGGCGGCGACCATCGTCGCCGTCATCGGCGGGCGGCGGGGCGCAGCCGATAAGTCCGACCAGACCGAGCAACGAGACACTGAGAGCTGAGCGCACCATGGGAAACTCCGGGGTTGCCCCGGGGTACCAGACGTCGGCGTCGTCGCAACCCGGGAGCGTGTCGGCGCCGGGCTGGTTGGCCTGTGTCGCGGGAATGGCCTGTTTTCGTTCGCTGTTTCACCCGCTAGTGACTTTGATCGCGCCGGTCGTCGGTGCCAGCGCGGTGTCAGCTCGGTGGCAGTTCGGTGACAGTCACTGACAACGGTCGATGTGTGAGGTCTTCAATGTGCGGCATCGTTGGATATACCGGTCAGCAGTCTGCAGAACCCATCCTCGTCGACGGCCTCGCTCGGCTTGAATACCGCGGCTATGACTCCGCCGGCATCTGTACCCTCGACGACGCCGGCGTGATGAGCGTCCGTCGCGCCGTCGGCAAGCTCCAATCCCTGCGCACCCGCCTGCAGACCGAACCCTGCATCGGCACCACTGGCATCGGCCACACCCGCTGGGCCACCCACGGTCGCCCCAGCGAGGTCAACGCCCACCCCCACACCTCCGACGGCGTCACGGTGGTCCACAACGGCATCATCGAGAACCACCGGGAGCTCCGCATCGAACTGCAGAACGCCGGGCGGGTCTTTCACTCAGAGACTGACACCGAGATCTTCGCCCACCTGATTGCCGTCGAGCGAAAGGCCGGTCGTTCCTTGCTGGAGGCCGTGCGCTTCGGTGTGAGCCGGGTGCGCGGCGCCTACGCCCTCGCCGTCGTCGACGCCCACGTTCCGGGCTCGGTCGCCTTCGCGCGCATGGCCAGTCCCCTCGTCGTCGGCGTGGGCGACGGCGAAATGTTCCTTGCCTCCGACGTGCCCGCGGTCCTCAGCCACACCAAGCGCTTCATCTTCCTGGAAGACGGCGATGCCGGCGTCATCCGGGCCGACGGCGTCAGCATCGTCGACGTCAACGACGTCGCCGTCGACCGCCCCATCAAGACCATCACCTGGTCGGCCACCATGGCCGAGAAGGATGGCCACAAGCACTTCATGCACAAGGAGATCTTCGAGCAGCCCCGGGCGGTCACAGACACCCTGCGCGGCCGCCTCTCCTTCGATGAGGCCGCTGTGCTCCTCGACGGCGTCGACGTCGCGGCCCTTGGCAAGGTCAAGCGGGTCCTCATCACGGCCTGCGGCACCAGTTGGCACTCGGGTCTCGTGGGTCGCCTGCTCATCGAGCAGTTGGCCCGCGTCCCGTGTGAGGTCGACCTCGCCAGCGAGCTGCGCTACCGCGGTCCCATCCTCGACGAAGGCACCCTCGTCGTCGCCGTCTCCCAATCAGGCGAGACCGCCGACACCCTGGCGGCCCTCAAAGAGGTCAAGCGTCGCGGCGCCCACGTGATGTCCATCTGCAACGTCATCGACGCCGCCATTCCGCGCGCCTGTGCCGATAGCGTCGGCACCCTGTACACCCGCGCCGGGCCCGAGATCGGCGTCGCCTCCACCAAGGCCTTTGTCACCCAGCTCGTGGCCTTTCACCTGCTGGCCCTGCAGTTGGCCGCCCAGCGTGGGGCCATCAGCCGGGAGCAGCTTGTTGAAGACATGCATGCCCTCGCCCGCTTGCCAGTGGAGATGGAAGAGGTGCTCGGCAGCGAAGCGGCCATTCGCACGGTGGCCAGGGCCCATATCGGCGCCCGCGACATGCTCTTTCTGGGCCGGGGATTGATGTTCCCCATCGCCCTGGAAGGCGCCCTGAAGCTGAAGGAAATCAGCTACATACACGCTGAAGGCTATGCCGCCGGCGAGATGAAGCATGGCCCCATCGCCCTCATCGACGAAAACATGCCGGTGGTGGTGCTGGCCCTGCCCGGGCCCGGTTACGAGAAGGTGGTCTCGAACCTCGAGGAGACCAGGGCCCGTGGGGGCCGCGTCATCGCCGTCGTCGCCGAAGACGACCACGCCCTCGACGACACCGTCGAGGCGACCTTCCGGGTTCCCGGTGGCCATCCCCGGACCCAGACGGTGCTGTCGGTGATGCCCCTGCAGCTCTTCAGCTACCACGTGGCGGATTTGCGCGGGCAGGACGTGGACCAGCCCCGCAACCTCGCCAAGAGCGTCACCGTCGAATAGCGGCCCTTCGCCAGCGACGACATCGCGTCGTCGCTGGACCGGCGCGCCCAAGACTCAACGTTTGAAAAAAGCGTCGGCTTCGTCGAGGAAGCGCTGTCGCCCTTCGCCAGCCCGGATGTCGAGGGTGCTGACGTCGAGGCGCCACACGTCGATGCCGTACTTCGACTGCAACACCGACGGGAACGCCGAGTAGTAGCCGTTGAGGCCTTCGAGGAAATCCAGGGCCATGCCCTTCTCCTCGTCACGGCCGCGCAGGGTGATGCGGTCCATCAACGTCGACACCGACGGCACCGTGAAGCAGATGACCTTCTCTGGCTTGTGCAGGCCGTGACTGAGCCGCTCGAAGTACTCGTGATAGAGGTCGAGTTCAGTGTTGGTCATGTTGCCAAGGCCATGGAGGTACTTGGCGAAGACCTCGGGGTCCTCGTACAGCGTGCGATCCTGGATGCAGCTTTTCGGCACCCGGTGGATGAGCTCGTGGTGTTGCACGCGCTTGATCAAGAACTCCAGCTGCAGCGTGAAACTCCAGCGGCGCATGTCCCGGTAGTAGTCGGCGAGAAACCGGTTATCGACGACGGGCTCATCAAAGAGTTCGAAGCCGAACTGCTGGCTCAACAGCTTGGCCGCCGTCGTTTTTCCGGCGCCGATGTTGCCGGCCATGGCGATGAAGAGCTTCTTGGTCATCGCCCGCCCGCACGCGCCTGGAAGCTGTCCATCATGGCGATGAAGCGGTCGAAGTGCAGGGCCGCGTCGTGGGGCCCGGGGGCGGCCTCGGGGTGGTACTGCACCGAGAACGCCCAGCGGCCGGAGGCATCAAGGCCTTCATTGGTGCCATCGGAGACGTTGGTCTCGTTGGCGCGTGCATCCGCGGGCATGGTCTTTTCGTCGACGGCGAAGCCATGGTTCTGGGAGGTGATGAGCACCCGGGGGAGCGTGCCGACAGCGTCGGTCATGACAGGCTGATTGCCGCCGCGGTGACCATAGGGCGTCTTGTAGGTGGTGGCGCCGAGGGCCTGAGCGAGGACCTGGTGGCCCATGCAGATGCCAAAGACGGGCATGGTGCCCACCAACTCCCGCACAGCGTTGACGACGTCGGGGATGGTCGATGGGTCCCCGGGGCCGTTCGACAGCAGCACCCCGTCGGGCTTCAGGGCACGGACGTCGGCGGCCGACGTCGACGCCGGCACGATGGTGACGCGGCAGCCCTTGTGCACCAGCAGCCGCGCCATGTTCTTCTTGATGCCAAAGTCGAAGGCGACCACATGGTGGCGCACGGGGGTCGCCGGCAGCAGCGCACCGGCGTCGTCGACGAGCCCCTCGGTGAACTCGTATGGCGCGGCACAGGTGACCTGGGAGATGAGCTCGCAGCCAGCCATACCCGGCAACTCCCGTGCGCGGGTCCGCAACACGTCCAGGGGCGTGCCGTCCGTCGACAACAGACCGACCTTGGTGCCCCCCTCGCGAAGCCGACGCACGAGGGCCCGGGTATCGATGCCAGCGATGCCGGGAACGCCCTGCTCCTTGAGCCACGACGACAGGTCCCGGTCACTTCGCCAGTTGGAGACCAGCGACGACAGGTTGCGCACCACGAGCCCTGCGGCCTGAATGCGTTCGGATTCGGCATCACGGTCGCACACGCCGTAGTTGCCCACTTCGGGCACCGTCAGCGTGAGGATTTGTCGCCGGTAGGACGGGTCGGTGAGCAGTTCGGGGTACCCGCTCATGGACGTGTTGAAGACCACCTCGCCGTCGACGGTGGCCGAGGCCCCGAACGCCTCACCGGGGAAGGCGGTACCATCGGACAGGACCAACCAGGCGCTGCGTGGGTTCATGCGGGAAGCTCCGGAACAAGAGACGAAACAAGAATCGACAGATCGTCGTCGACGGTCGCCATCGAAGCCGCCGAGGTCGCCGTCAGCACAGGCGCGCAGCGGAGCAATGCCGCCGGGCCAGTTGATGCAGCCAGGGTCAGCTCCGCGGGCGACAGGACGGCGCCCAGCAGGCGACGCGACGATGCGAGGGACGTGCCCCCCGGGGACGCCCGGTTCATCTCCAGGTCGCGCTCGCGCTTGGGCACATGGCGATGACCCGACGACAGCATCAGGTCCCCGCGCTTGACGGCGGCCAACAGTGCTTCACGCGACGCCGCGGTCGGCAACGGCGGCGTCTGGAGCACGCGGGTGTCATAGGGCATCTTCAGCAGGGCCGTCTCGTCGAGCAACACATGAGCGGCCTGGACGACGCCATGCACGCCGAGATGGGCGTTGTCGGCAATCAAGGCCGCCCCCGCCGCCGTAAACACCCCCGACACCAGGAAGCGCGCCCCCGTCAGCCGCGCCACCTCGACGATGCGGGCGATGCCGATGGCTTCGGCGGCTTCAGGCATCGCCGACAGCCCCAGACGGGTGGCCACCGGCCCTTCGACGGCGACGGCCCCCAGGGACAGGCTGCGGTCCACCGAGGGCAAGACCACCAGGGCCCCGCGGGCGCGGGCGAGGTCGCCGATGCGTCGCAGCAGCAGGGCGTCGTCGGTGGGCTCGGTCAAACGCCACACCATGGTGACGTCGCCACCATGGCCACCATGGCCACCGTCGCCAGCGTCGGCCTCACGCCAGGCGCGCTCCGCAGCCCGCAGGTCCGCCAGGGCCCCCGGCCCACGAACAGGCGTCAGGGCCGGGATGAGGTGAACGCCAAGGGCGCGTGCGGCCCGCAAGGCGCCGACGGCCGCGCTGACAGTGGGGCCGTCGACGAGGGCGCTGCCTTCGACGCCAACGACGGCGACGCCAACGCCGCCGACTGCGGCAGCCCTGGCCAGGCCCGCGACGGTCTCGTCGTCCGGCGCCCCGTGCAGTCGCAGGGAAACAGTGAGGTCGACAAACGCGACAGGGTCTGGCTGGCTCACTCGGCGCTCCCAACGTCGGCGCGAGCCTGACCAACAGCCAGGAGATAGAGCACCGCCATGCGGACAGCGACGCCGTTTTCGGTCTGCTCGAGAATCACCGACGACGACGAATCAGCGACGGCAGCGTCGATCTCCACACCACGATTGATGGGGCCCGGATGCATCACGACAATGTCGTCGTGGCGCCCCAGCAGCCGTTCGAAGCGCTCCCGGTGCAGGCCGTAGCCGAGGGCGTAGTCGTCGTCGCTGCCCATGACGGCGCGGGCGGCCCGCTCTTTCTGGATCCGCAACATCATGACTGCGTCGATGCCGTTGCCCGAAAAGAGCGCATCGTCGACGTCGTCGAACACATCGACGCCATACACGTCGGCCAGGGCGGCTGGCAGCATGGTGGCCGGCCCCGCCACCCGAACCCGCGCCCCGAGCAGCTTCAGCAGCAGCATGTTGCTGCGGGCCACCCGCGATCGGGAGATGTCGCCGACGATGCACACGGTCTTGCCCTCAAGACCCTCCGCCGCCGTACGCTTCCAGCGCGACAGCAGCGTGAATGCGTCGAGCAACGCCTGGGTTGGGTGTTCGTGTTGCCCGTCCCCAGCGTTGGCGATGGCGCCGCTCATCACCCGGGACAGGTGCCAGGGGGCTCCAGAGGCCTCATGGCGAACGACGACGAGGTCGGGGCCCATGGCTTCGATGTTGCGGGCCGTGTCGCTCAGGGTCTCGCCCTTCTGGACCGAGCTGCCCGACGCCGAAAAATTCAAGGTGTCCGCCGACAGCCGCTTGGCCGCCAGTTCGAACGACAGGCGGGTGCGGGTGCTGTTTTCGAAGAACAGCAGGGCGACCAGCCGACCGCGCAACGCGGGCACCTTCTTCAACTGCCGGCTGTTGACCTCGACGAACGACCGGGCGGTGTCCAGAATCAGGACCGCGTCATCCCGGGTCATGCCCTCGATGCCGAGCAGGTGCGGCATCGAGAGAACCTGCTGCTGTCTCGTCATGGACGCCTCCGGTCCCGGGCAACCCGGACGACGACCTGGTCACTGGCGGCGCCTTCTTCGACAAGGTGCACGTCCACGCGTTCGTCGCGGGTGGTCTCGACAGCGCGACCGACAAAGCTGGCGGCGATGGGCAACTCGCGCAGCCCGCGGTCCACCAGCACCCCCAACAACACGCAGGAGGGCCGCCCCACATCAAGCAGCGCGTCAAGGGCTGCCCGGATGGTGCGCCCGGTGAACAAGACGTCGTCGACCAGCACGATGGGCCGCCCCTCGACGTCGAAGTCGATCTCGGTGCCCTTCAGGGTGGGCATGGATGCGCCACTGAGGACGTCGTCGCGGTACAAGGTGATGTCGAGGACCCCCACCTCGGGGACCCGCCCCATGACGATGCCAAGCTGTTCGGCGAGGCGGTGGGCCAGGTGCGCGCCGCCAGTCCGGATGCCGACGATGGCGAGGCGCGAGGGATCAAGCCCCAACGGGCCCCGTTGGGCCGCCCGCAGGGCATCGTTCACTTCATGGGCCAGGCGGGCCACCACGCGACGGACGTCGTCGTGGTCCATCAATACCCGACCGGCGGTGGCGGAATCGACCATGGGTGTCGACTAGGAGGTTTCATTCGGTCCGTAAAGCTCTGACGCGGAGCGGCAGCCGCCGCCGTCTTTCGTTCCCTACGAAGCTCGCAACGGTAACCACTTGGGAATACAGCGAATTTTCGCCGTCACAGCCAGAACCTCCGCCACCATCGACACGAAACGACCGCGTTCATGGGGCGGGAATCGGGATGGGCCCGTCTTGCGAAGACGAAAGGCTGGCGAAGCGGCCTGATGCTTCTTTGGCTGGCGTGCTTCTTTGGCTGACGCCAAAGAAGTTCTGATGATCTTTGGCTGGCGCCCAAGAATCCGGCTCGGCGGCGAAGAATCCGGTTCAATGAAACCAGAAGACGCGTTATGCGGGGCGCCTTCGAGGTTGCCGTGAAGAATCTTCTCGCCTTTGTGCTTGCCCTTCTCGCCGTCGTCGCCGGCGGTCTGTTCATGGTGTTTCAGCAAAAAGCCCGCGCCGATCACTTCGACGTCGAGAGGGAGCTGTCCATCATCCAGGGGCAGACCATGCGGCAGGTGAGCCTGCTGGCCCACAGCCCCGACGACAAATTCGCGTACGACCGCACCCAGGTGGTGCGCAAGCATGTCGAGGCCATTGCTGAGCTTCGCAAGAAGTATCCCGAAGCCGTCCAGCAGGACTCGTTCATCGAGGCCATGGAGGCCAAGGCGAAAGAGGGTTCCAAGGACAAGGCCAAGACCGCCGAGTACCGGGCCCGCTACGACTACGTGAAGGAGATGTGGGACACCCACCTCAAGGGCGGGTTCAAACCCCTCTTCGCCGCCGAGTCCAATGGCGTGCGTTTCGAGGTGGCCTCCATCAAGAAGTCGAACGACGGCGGCGCCGAAGGCCTGCGTTGGGATGTCTTCATTTACGGCGCCCCTCCCCGGGACCAGCTCGCCATCAACAACCTCCACATCGACACCTGGGTTGAGTTCGCCGACAAGGAAACCAGCGGCAAGCGCAAGGGGCAGCCCAAGCGCTCGGTCTACAAGGCCGACCTCCAGCCCTTCCTGCCCTACGTCCTCGTCGACAAGCCCTGGGAGTGGATGCCCGAGTGGCCCGCCGGCGTCATGGTTGGCTACTACGTGGGCATCCCCCAGTGGGATTCGCGCAGCACCACGGCCGACCTGAGCCTGACGGGCCAGCTGCGCACCATGGGCGGCACCATCATCCCCCTCGAGATGACCTGGAAGAAGATGGCCATCGACGCCGCCTGGAAGGGTGTGCCGGCGGGCAAGTGGGATGACGCCGCCCTCGTGCCGCTCTCGGACGAAGACCTCAAAGAGCAGGGCGTCGTCCTCCCCGAAGAAGAAGCTGCTGCTGCCGCCGCCGCCGCCGCCGCCAAGCCGTAAACGGCGTCACCGTTCGTTGAGCAGGAGCGCGACATGGGAATCGGCAAGAAAGTGAAGAGCGAGGGCTTCAAGCTCGGGATGAAGGCCGTGAGCAAGCTCATGGAAGATCCCGATCGGGCCACCAAGCTCATGAAGGCCGTCGAGCAGGTTCAGAAGGGCAAAGAAGCCGTCGACGAGACGACCCATCGCCTGTTGAACCTGGGCCAGTTTGCCGCCGCCGACGACCTCAAGCAGGTGTCTCGTGATGCCGGTCGCGTCAAGCGCGAGCTCAAGAAGGCGCTGGCTCTGCTGGACGATATCGAAGCGAAGCTCGACGTTTGATGCGCCGGGGATCTCGGCACGGTCAACGGGCACCCGGCCCCCAAGGGCGCCTCGCAGCCGTCGCGGTCGGGCTTTCCCTGACGACTTCCGTGGCCATGTCCCTGGCGCTGCCGGGTTGCCGTGCCTGCGACACGGTCGACGTCGTTGCTGACGCCGGCCCTGCCCCCGAAGAAGACCTGACGGTCCCCCTGGCCGGTGCCGCCGACGCGGACCCGGTCATCGCCGTCATGCCCCGCCTGCCACGACGGACGGGAGCCTGCGCCCAGGTTCGTTCCCTGGCGAGTGCCGAGGAGGCCCAGGCCAGCGCCGACGCCATCGCCAAGGCGACGGGCTTTCCCGTCGAGGTCGCCAGCAAAGACCTCGGCCCCAAAGGGATCTGGCACCGCGTCTGCGTTGGTGACGAGGAGAGCCCGGCGCGGTTGACAGCGCGCGCCACCCGCTGGACCGCTCCCGACGGCGTCCTCGCGCCTTTTCTCGACCCGCCCCGCACGCCGGACGAGCCTCGTTTTCACGTGCTCCCCAAGGAGAGCGTCGAAGGCCGGAAGCCTTCCGTCCCCCAGGCCCGGGCCTTCCTGATGCGCAGCCCCGCCGGCCCCGCCTGGCTGGTGGGCGACGCCGACCACCCCTTGCTGGTGGGGGCCGGGCCCTCGTCGTCAAAAACCATGCGCCTGGTCGCCGTCGACGACGGCGGCGCCCTCATTCCCCTCGACCCCCAACCGCCGCCCGGCTGTGCATCCTGCGCGGTGGCCGAGCAGCAGAGCCCCATCGTCGGTCGGCGCCCCCTGGGGGCTGGCGATGTCTTGCCGACCCCGGGGATTGAGCTCCTTGTCGAGGAAGAAACCGCCAGCGGCTCCCGCTTCCTGGCAGTGGTCACCGTCGCCACCGACGGGGCGGGCACCCGCCTGCGTCGCAGTGGTGCGGTCCTGCTGGCGACGGCGGCCGCCGACGTCATCCTCCGCGGCGAAGCCCAGGTGGTCGAAGCCGACGGCGACGACGATCGCGAGATTGCGGTGACCCGAGTCGAGCTGCGCACCCTTGGTGGTCAGCTGTGCGCCCTCGACACCCGTGCGGAGCTCTGGGGGGCCGGCGTCGACGTGGCCCGCGGCCTGTCCCGCATCGAGTTGCGCACCATCCTTGAACGGGCAGACCAGGCCAGCGTCGACGCCGCCCTCGTCGACCACGTCACCGCCCTCGACGGCGCCGGCGACGCCACGGCGGCCTCCCGGGCCTGTGCCGAAGCCCTGGCCGAGAGGCCCGGCAGTCTCATCACCCAGCTGTGTCTGCAGCGGGTGCGGGGCCTTGTCGCCGACGGGCGCTTGATTGACGCCGTCAATGCCGCTGGTGCCCTTGCCGAGCGTGCGCCCACCTTGCGGGCGGCCGTGGCAGGCCCCCTCTACTCGGCGATGACGGCCCTCGACAAGGATCCCCGCCTCTCGGCCGCACCGTACGACTGTGCTGCTGCTCCCCTCGTGAAAGGCATCGCCGGCCTCGAGGTCGACGCCATCGTCAAGCTGGCCCGGGCCCGGTTGCAGGAGCGCCTGAGCCTGTCCGACGTCGCCGACGCCGTCTTCGTCACCGCCAGCCGCGACTTCGGCAGCGACACGCCGGTGCTGGCGATTGCCTCCCGCTGGATGGAGCGCCTTCGCGCCACCCAACCCGCCCGCCACGCGGCCATTGAAGCCGCCTTGCTGCCGGCTCCCGCGCCGTCTGGTCAGGGCACTGCTGAAGACACCGTTCAACACGACCCGGTCGCGCCCGTCGGCGACGCCGGACCAGGCTTTGGAGGCGCACCGTGACCGAGTCCACAGGGTCTGTTGCACCCAAACCACGACGCTGGATCACCGCCAACCAGGTGACCATCATTCGCATCCTGGCCCTGCCCTTCCCGTGTTGGGCGCTGCTGACGCGACCGCCCGACGTCATCATGTGGGCGGCCTTTGTCTTTGGTGCCGTCGTTGGCGCCACCGACTTCGTCGACGGCTGGATGGCTCGACGGGATGGCCCGACGACGCTCGGCGGCCTGCTGGACCCCGTCGCCGACAAACTCTTCATCGCCATGTTGTTGTTGCCCCTCGTCGCCCACGACGAATGCCCGGGATGGGCTGCGGGAGCGCTCTTCACCCGTGAATTGTTGATCACGTCGTTGCGCAGCTCGATGGCCATTCGCGAGCAGAAGCTGAAAACGTCGTCGCTGGGCAAGCTCAAGACCGTGGTGCAGATGGGGGGCCTGGCCGCCTTCTTCCTGACCATTTTTGTGCCCGCACCCGCCATGCCCTGGAGCCTGTTTGGCTGTACCACGGCGTTTCTGCTGCTGGCGTTGTGGTGGTTCTGGCGACGCAAGGAACTGCCCCTCTGGCTCGGCTTCACGCCGGTGCTCCTCTACACGATCTTCGCGGTGGCCATGCTGCGTCCGTCGACGGGCCCCGGCGACAACGACGCCGGCACCACCGTCTTCATCCTGATGGTGTTTTTCACCTGGGTGTCGGGCTTCGACTATCTGACCGGGTCCTTCCGGGCCTTTCGTGCCACGGGCGGCGTGACCCTCCCCGACGTCGCCCGGGTTGTCTGGTCCTGCGCCCACGGCCTCGCCCTGGTGCCCCTGCTTGGCAAGCAGCCTTCCCTCGCGGTGCCGGTCATCATCGCCCTGTGCGCGGAACTCTCCCTCGGCGGCGTCGAGAACCTCGTCAGCGCCGAACTCAAACGCTGGGGACGCGGCAGCGTCGTGCCCACCATGCTGGCGGCCTTGACCGTCGGCGTCGCTGCCTGGTTTGAACTGGTGCCGCTGAACATCCTCGAGATGGGTGCCTGGGGCATGGCCATCTTCTCGGTGGTGAACCTGCTGGTCGCCTTCGTCCTCGACCGCAAGGTCATCATGGACCAGCCCGTCTGATTGCGGATCTCCTTGATCTGCGACCGCAAGCGGTCTTGCTCAAGGAGCTCCCGAATGTGCTTTGCCCTGCGGGCGGCCTTCTTTCGCCTCGCTCCGCTTGCGGCCGCTTCACGGTCAAGAATACGTGAGCAGCCAGCGGTTGATCACGCTCGTCGCTTGATGACCGTCAGGCAGCGGCCGCCTGCGCGCTCGGCAAGCGCTGCGGCTGCAATGGTGTCGTCGTCGATGCGGAGGTCGACGTCGTCGGCAGGGCTCGTCGACGGGCGTCGGTGGTCCGCCATTCGCTCACGACATCGCGGGGGCTGACCGGGTCTGTGAAATCGAGGCCGAAGGCGGCGTCGAAGTCGGTCACTCCGGCGGTCTTCACGAAGATGACGTCGCGCATCAGGGGCGCAAAGAAGAGCAGGAACGGGAAGAAATTCTTCACCATGACGACGTCGGCCTTCCACGGGTTGAGGCCGGCTTCGGTGTAGTACGCGGGTTTCACCGCCATGGCGGGGCCCTCGACGACGACGAGCTTCACCGAGGCAATCGACAGCACCGCGAGGCGACCGATGCCGTGGGACGTGCCCAGGCGCTCAATGGTGGCGCGGACGTTCAGCAGCTCCCCACGGGACGGATCGAGCTTCTGACCGAGGCTGACCTCGATGACGTCGCCCACCTTCCGCTGTTCGGCCCACAACGACGCCACCAACGCCGGATCGCGCACCGTGCAGTAGCTGACGAGGTCGGGGGCCCCGATCAGTGCCTTGACGAGCGCGGTGTTCTCGCCGGGAGCACCGGCAGAGACGACGTCAGACGCGTCAGACATCACCACCACGCCCGTTTTGCGCAGGAACGTTCGCGAACGGGCCCGGGCGATGGCGTCCGCCGGGGACGTCATCGTCGGCGGCAACTGATCACGAACCGCCCAGGCCATGTCCGCCAGGGTGTCGGCGGCGACGTTGCCGACGGCCAGGCTGCCGGCGACCTTGTCGTCGACGGCGACGAGGACGGACCACCCGAGTTCCGGGTGCCGGTTCCAGGGGTGCACCGTCATGAGGGTGGTGCCCAGGATGCCAGGCGTTGCATCGAACTGCTTCAGCCGCTGAAACACGCCGCGCAGGGGCTTGAGGAAGTCGACGGTGTTGCCGCCGCCGAGGATCATCGGCAGCGAGCGCCACACCATCCGTGGTGCAACCCGACCAAGCACCGTGTCGACGAGGACGCGGGCGCAGCGGGCGCCGACGGCGGCGTGATCCCGGTGGGGGTTTGTCTGGTAGCCCTGAATGAACGTGCTGTGGGCGATGAGGTCGGCGCCGACGTTGCCGTGGAGGTCGAGGCTGACAGCGACGGGCATGACGTCGCCGACGACGTCGCGCACGCGCCGGACGATCTCGCTCTCGGGCGTCTGGGCCGGCCCCAGGGGCAGGTCGTTGACGTTCATCGCCCCGTGCAGCGAGAGATAGACCCCGTCGAGGTCTCCCTGCGCCATGGCCTGGCGCAGCTTCACACACATGGTGTCGACGAGGGTCTCAAAACACGCGCGGGTCAGTGGGCCCGACGGCACGGCCCAGGCCGACAACAGCGGCACGGCCTCGATGGTGGTCCGCTCCCGCCGTTCAAGCTTCTTCAGGGCCTGCACAAAGCCCGACAGCTCGGCATTGCGAAACATGCCCTCGACCTCGACGGGGAACCACTGGCACCGCCGCAGCAGTTCGGCGGGCTCCTCCAGCCAATGAACCGCCTTGAAATCGTCCACCGACGTCGTCACCGGCGACAGGGCGTTGGTTTCCTGGTTGATGCGGCCAAACGCGATGCGCAGGGGACGGTTCATGGGGATCTCCGCGCGGCCAGGGCCGCGAGGCAAAGGTCAGCGCGCCACGCCATCAGCGTCACGCGAAAGAGAAGAACCAACTGGCGACACAACCGACAGGTTCAGCGCAGCCCACGGCGACGTTTGATGCGGCCGATGGCGGCGCCGGCGACGTCGTCAATGGTGTCGAAGACCTTCATGACCGTGGCCTGGTTGTCGGCAACGAGCTTGTCGATGAAGCCCTCGCCCTGGCTGGCGTTGAGGTCGACCTTGCCGTCCTTGCCGTACATGCCCTCCATGACCCGCTGCACCGCAGACCGGACCATGGCGCGCACAGGCACCTTGGCCATCATGCCGTACATGGCGGCGTTGCCCCGGCTCTTCAGCTCGGGGTGGGCCCGGATGTGTTCGACGGCGGCGGCGAGGTCCCGCAGGTAATCGTCGACGATGGGCAGGTGGTTGGCGGTCACCGTGCAGTGGACGCAGGCCGGGTGCTGCTGCCGGTCAACGTGCCAACCACGGTCCTCCAGTTGATCGGCGACGGCGTAGACATCGACGCCTTTGTCCGTCGAGGTCCACGTCACGATGGTGCAATGCTCGGACCCCATGACCTTGATGCCGGGAATGCGGCCGATGCCGGCCTTGAGGATGTCGGTGGCTTCGAGAGCCCGCCGCGTCAGGTCGAGGTAGCCGTCGACGCCCATGGCCTGCAGGCCGGCCCAGGCAGCGGCAATGGGACCGGCGGCACGGGTGCCGGGGATGCTGGGCGAGGCATAGATGCCACCCGGCCAATCTGTCGACACGAAGAACTGGTGCTTCAGCCAGTCCATCGACCGATAGAGAATCACCGACGCACCCTTGGCCGTGTAGCCGTATTTGTGGAGGTCCGCCGAGATGCTGGTGACGCCGGGAACCCGGAAGTCCCACGACGGCACGAAGTGACCGAGCTTTTCCACGAAGGGCAACATGAAGCCGCCGACGCAGGCATCCACATGCATGGGCAGGCCCTTCTCGGCGGCCAGGGCAGCGAGGTCGGCGATGGGATCAAGCACGCCGTGGGGGTACTGCGGCGCCGACCCCACGATGAGGATCGTGTTGCGGTTGATGAGGCGGCGAACCGCTTTGACATCGACGCGGTGGTCTTTGCCGATGGGCGCCCAGCGAATCTTCACGCCAAAGTAGTGGCCCCCCTTGTCGAAGGCGACATGGGCGGTGGCGGGCAGAATCATCTCGGGAGAGATGATCCACGGCTTGGTCTTTCGGGCCCAATCCCGGTAGGTCTTGACAGCCAACAACAGGGATTCGGTGCCCCCCGACGTCATGGTGCCGACGACGTTTTCGTCGCCATTCAACAGGTTGGCCGCCATGCGCACCACCTCATGCTCCATGCGCTTGAGGCTCTTGAAAGCCATGGGGTTGAGGCCGTTTTCACAAAAGAACGTCGTCGACGCTTGCTTGAGCAGCGCCAGATGCTCGTCGGAGGCGTGGTACACCAGGCTGAACACCCGGCCGCTGCGCCAGTCGGCATCGCCTTCATGCAACGCCGACAACTCGGCGAGCAACGCCTGGTGGTCCCGGCCCTGCTGGGGGATCCTGTCCACCGGACCGGGCGGTGTGACCGGGGGGGTGGTGCTCTCTGGGGCATCGATCGGGCGCAGGTGGGCAGACGACATGTGAACCTCCGCGGCAGAATGTAACAAGTGTTTCATTCTGCCGCAACCCCGGGTGTTGCCGTCGGGCTCGTCGCCAGATCAACGGCGGGATGGTCTCATCCGGTGGCCGGACACCGAGGTCAACGCAGCGCGTCGACGACACTTCATCGGCGCCAGCCAATGAACGTGGAGACAGCTCACCGACCTGGGCGCAGCCCCGTGTCGGTGAAATCGACCGAAGAATCGAACGGACAGGTGTCCGATTTCGCTTTGACAAGCCGTTTTTGGCTCTCTACGAAACAGCAGGGCTTGTGGGTGCCTGATCGCCACGAGCCTGACTTTTGCTACGGCCGACCGTCGGCCGAGGAGTTTGGTGATGTCCTTCGACTTCGACGACTTCGATGTGCGCGCTCGTTTCAGCGAACTCGATGACCGGTCTGACGAACTCCGCCAGCTGCTGCGCGACCTGCCCGATGAGCAGGGCGATTTCGACGAGCGCTGCCGGATGGCCTATATCTACCACGACTCCGCCCTTGAAGGCGCCGTCCTGACCTACCACGAGCTGCGCGCCGCCGTTGACCGCAAGGTGGCGTCGGACTCGGCCTTGATTCCCACCTACCAGGAAATCAAGAACCACGCCGACGCGGTCGGCGTCATCGAGGAGCACTGCCGCGAGGAGCTGTCGCGGAACCAGGCCCGGGCCCGCAATGCCCGCATCACCCCGCAGCTGGTCTATGACCTCCATGTTCTGCTGACCCGCAACCTGGTCCGCAAGGTCCCCGGGGCCCTCCGCAAGGACATGCCCCTGCACCGCACGTACTTCCACGAGATCCTCGAGCCCCACCAGATCGAGGCGGGCATCGTGTCGGCGTGTGAGTTCGTCGAGAACTCGGATTTCCGGTCCCAGCACCCCATCAATCAGGCGTGCCTGTTCCACCACGAGTTCATGAAGGTGTTCCCCTTCGCCGACGGCAGCGGCAAGGTTGGCCGTCTGCTGATGAACTACTTCCTCATCCGCGCCGGCTACCTCCCCGCCGTGATCCACGCCAGCGATCGTCAGGCCTACTACGAGGCGCTCAAGGACGGTCCGGTCTCCCTGCGGCTCATCGTCGTCGAAGCCATGGAACAGGCCGTCGACGCCGGGGTTCGCCACCTGCGCGACCGCCTGAAGTCGCGCTCGGCTGTTCGCAGCCGGGTCCGGTCCTACGCCGGCTGAGCCGAGGGCTCTGACGTCGGTCGACCTCGACATTGCCGGGAGATCATTCAACGGGCGCCAGCGGCGCCCGTTGTGCTTTTTGGAGCCCAGCCGTTTGTTCGCGAAGGCCCGTCTTCCGACCATGTCGACGTCAGTGACCGGGTGCAGACCCTGGTCGAGCGATCCACGTCCTCGCAGGAACGCATTGACAGGCGATGGTGTCTGCCTCATGTCGCCCAGCGGAGGTACGCCGAGATGTCCAACGGTCCCAGCGGCTACAGCGTCAATACGAAGCGCGAATCCGGTGCTTCGGCCCTGGTCCAGATCCTCGTCGTGGCCGGCCTGGTCGGCGGCGGCGTCTTTGGCTGGGCGAAGTTCTCCGGCGAGAAGAAGCGTGTGGCCGACCTCGCCGTCAAGGCGAAGGAAGCCACCGAGGGCGACGACGCCCCCGCGCTTTTGAAAGCCAAACAACTCTTCAGCAAGATCGGGTCCGAGGAGAAGATCCTCGAAGACGACGCCATCCTCGCTGCCCTCGCCGAACTGGAGAGCCAGCTGTTCTTTGCCTACGGCATGCCCGAGGCGAAGGAAGTGGCCCAGCGCTACGTCGGCAAGGCGAAGGATCGGGACATCAAGAAGGCCGAGCGCTACGCGGCCGAGGCCTACCTCATGCTCGGCGAAGGCCGCAGCGCCGAGGCCGAAGCCATGTTGATGGACATCGTCAACAACCGCGGCGCCCGCCACGCCAAGCTGTTGCACGCCCTCGCCGTGGCGAAGCTCGCCCAGGGCAAGGCCAAAGAGGCCGTCGTCGCCTCCCAGGAGGGCCAGAAGCTCTCCACCCAGCTCGTTCGTCTTCCCATCGCCGAGGGCGATGCGTTCATGGCCCAGGGCAACTACGCCGGTGCTCTCAACGCCTACAACAAGGCCAAGAAGCTCAACCCCGATCACCTGCGTGCAAAGACGGCGATCACCATCGTCGCCGGCATCTCGCGCCAGGGGAAGCCAGAGCTCCTGCAGAAGGAACTCGACAGGCTCCTCGAAGAAGCCAACCAGCTGCACGCCAACAAGCCCCCACCGCGCGTGAAGGCCTTCATCGAGTACGGCAAGGGTGAGCTCTTCCTCGTCGAGAACAAGGCCACCGACGCCCTCGCCATGGCCGAAGCTTCCCTCGCCACCGATCCCGGCCAGGCCGTCAGCCTCGGCTTGAAGGGGCGCGCCCTGGCCAAGCTCGGCAAGACCGCCGAAGCCAAGGTCGCCTTCGACGAAGCCCTCACGGTGGCGCCGTCGTCCCTGCCCATCGCCAAAGCCGCGGCCCTCACCATGCGCCGCGCCGGCAAGGCAGCCGAAGGCGTCGCCTACATGCAGAAGGTCGTCGCCGCCAACCCGGAAAACGGCATCGGCCACGCCGAGCTGGCCCTCGTCCTCGCCTCCGTCGGCCAGGGCAAAGAGGGGCTCAAGGAGGCTGAAGAAGCCATCAAGATCCTCGGCAACGCCCACGACATCGCCATCTTCAGCAAGGCCCGTTCGCTCCACGCGGATGGCCAGACCGAGAAGGCCATGGAGGCCTACAAGGAGGCCCTCAGCTTCCACGGCAACCAGGATTGGGCTGAGCTCTACCTGGCCCTCGGCGAGCTGCGCATGGCCGAGAAGGACTGGGAAGAAGCCGTCTCCGCCTTCGAGAGCGCCATCAAGTTCTGGGACAAGCAGGGCGGTTCCATCGACGACATCGCCGATGCCTGGGAGCTGGTGGGCAAGGCCTACGGCAACATGGGCAAGAAGAAGGCGAAAGACGCCAAGGATGCCCTCGACAAGGCCGACGCCCTCCGCAAGGGCAAGACGACCTGACCGTTCATCCAAGCGGCGAGTCATGACGGGGTGGGCTGTGTTTCGACACGTCCCACCCCGCTTCGTTTCAAGGCTCCTTCGGCGCCAGCCAAAGAAGCATGGCGACGCGGCTCAGCCACGATGTGGCTCCCTTCCCCAGATCGGCTGCCACCAACGCCGACACGGAAACAAGACGACCGAGAACCAGCACGACCGCGCTCATGGGGAACGACTGGCCGCTAGGCGATGGGGTCGCCGCCGTCGGCCTTGACGATGAAGCGGGCCACGTCCCGCCACAGCTGATCGAATTGGGGCCGGCGGAAATCTGATCGGGAGATGAGCCAGTCCACATGGGGCGGGTGGTGTCTGGCGTCGTCGAAGTGGCCGATGACGTCGTGGTGGTCGGCGATGACGGCGCGAATCAGCGTGCCGTGAAACTGAGACAGCGTGGGCACGATGCCGTCGTTGTCTTCTTCGGTGGGGATGCGGCCCAGCTGCTCCATCAGCAGCTTGTTGGCGTCGACGGCACCGTCGGGGAGCCCGCCCTCGGCGACAAAGCGCGACGTGAGGGTCCACAGGGTGTGGAACAGGGCGTGGCTGCCCTGGGCGTAGGGCGACAAGCCGAGGCCAAGGGCCGTCTGCACCGACGGGTGTGGGGCCGCGGTGACGACGCTGCCGTAGGCGACGCCAGCGCGGTTGGCGGTCTGGACGTCGAAGTGACGGGCCATTTCCGGGCTCAGTTCGTCGAGGAGACCCTGATCGACGGCGAGTTCCGAGAAGAACGCTTCAAGGGTGGCGCGTTTGTCGTCGGAGAAGTCCTGGAGGATGTGCTGCTCGATCTGGTCGATGAGGTCGAGCTTGTGGGCGCCCACCAGGCGGTCCACCATCGCCAGCGCGCCGGCCACGCCAAGGGCGGTGCCAACCGAGATGGGGCCAAGGCGCAGGGTCTGGACCGTCAACGCCCCCAGAATCCGCAACAGATCCTTGCCAAAGGCCCCACGGAACGTCGAGGCCAGCGGCGTGCCCCGATGGGCACCGGCGATGCTGATGACGCTCTTGACCCGTTTGACGACGTCGTCGTCGACGTCGCGGACCCGGTCGGGATCCAGCAGGCGCCGGGCATCAAGGGCCCCGGTGGAGTGGCCCACGAGATGGATGGGGTCGTGGTCGCCGGCAGCGGTCTCCACCAGCAGCTCCCGCAGCCGATCGGTGCGACGCCCGAGGGTGCCAGCGGCCAGGGTGTCGACCCGCAGGACCTGAAAGCGACGGCCCAGGCCCGCGAGTTCGTGGGTGAGCAGTTCCTCGACGTGGTGGAAGTACTTCAGGTCACCGAAGTGCGCGAAGCCGAAGAAGCCAGGAATCAAATAGACGCGGCTGACCATCAAATTCCCGGGTCGAAGTCTGAGCCGCTCTTGCTGCGCGAGGCCACCCGAACGACGGCGTCGTGTTCGACGACGGAATAGGGGACGACGCTCTTCACCAACCACACATTGCCGCCGACGACGGAGTGGTGGCCGACGACGGTCTCGCCGCCCAGGATGGTGGCGCCGGCGTAGATGGTGACGTGGTCTTCGATGGTCGGGTGACGTCGGTGGTCTTGCAGCCGCTTGGATACGCTCAAAGCGCCGAGGCTGACGCCCTGGTAGATCTTGACGTGGTCCTTGATGACGGTGGTCTCGCCGATGACGACGCCAGTGCCGTGGTCGATATAAAACGAGCGGCCAATGGTGGCACCCGGATGGATGTCGATGCCGGTGGCACCATGGATGGCCTCACTCATCATGCGCGCCAACAGGCGCAGGCCGTTTTGCCAGAAGAAGTGCGCCACCCGGTGCACCACGATGGCCCGCAGCCCCGGATAGGCGAGGATGATTTCCTCGCGGGAGCGGACCGCCGGATCGCCGGCGAACAAGGCCTCGACGTCGAGGTTGAGGGCCGCGCGCAGGGCGGGCATGTGCTCCAGCAAGGCCACGGTGAACGACCGGGCTGCCCGGGCAAGGGCGGGGTCAAGGCTCTCCATCCCGTCGGTGGCGAGGCCGCCGCCGCCAACGCCGCCTGCGCCGCCGTCGTTCCCGCCCCGATCCAGGCGGCGTTCGTGGGCCATGTCGAGGGCCACCTGGGCGCTCAGGCCCTCCAGCAGCCGGGCCACGCGGGCGCCGGTGACAATCTCCAGGGTCTCGTCGGTGAGGGCGTCGTCGCAGGCAAAGCCGGGGAAGATGAGTTCCTCGATGTCCGTCAGCAGCCGCGCCACCCGGGCCCGCGACGGCAGGTGCAGACCGCCAATGTGGTTGGCGCCGCCGTCTTCGCGATAGCTGTCGACGATGAGCCCCGTCAGGGTCTTGATGGACGACATCAGGCGTCCTTGACGAAGGAGAGGTCCACCGCCCGACCGGGCCGAAAGCCCTTCTCCTCGAGCCATTCGTCGTTGAAGAGCTTGCTCTGGTAGCGGCCGGCGCCGTCACACAGGATGGTCGCCACGCTCTTGCCGGGTCCAAGGACCCGGGCGAGCTTGACCGCCCCGACGCAGTTGAGGGCCGCGCTGCCGCCGACGAAGAGGCCGTCGTTGGCGAGGAGCCAATAGACCATCTCGATGCTCTCCTCGTCGCTGCCGACGAAGGCGCGGTCGAGCTTGGCCTTCGCGAAGTTGGCGGTGACGCGGCGAATGCCGATGCCCTCGGTGAACGACGAACCGCTGGCGTCGAGGGAGCCCGTCGTCACGTAGTTGTAGAGGGAGCTGCCCGGCGGATCGATGACGGCGCACACGACGGCGTCGTTCTGGCCCTTCAGGTAACTGCTGATGCCGCCGATGGTGCCACCGGTGCCGGCGCTGCAGACAAAGCCGTCGAGGCGACCATCGGTTTGCCGCCACAGCTCGGGGCCCGTGGTCTGGATATGGGCCTCGGCGTTGGCGGTATTTTCAAATTGGTCGGCCCAGAAGCAGCGGGTCCCCGACGCCGTCAGCTCCTCCGCTCGTCGACGGGCCACGTGGTAATAGTTGCTGGGGTTGGCGAAGGGGGCTGGCTCCACCAGCTCGACCTCGGCACCAAGGGCCCGCAACGTCGAGACCTTCTCGTCGCTCTGGTTGTTGGGCATGACGATGATGCAGCGATAGCCGCGGGCGCGACACATGAAGGCCAGGCCAATGCCCGTGTTGCCGGCGGTGCCTTCGACGACGACACCGCGCTCCCCCGGCGTGAGGGTGCCGGCGGCTTCGGCGGCGACAATCATGTTCTTGGCAGCCCGGTCCTTGACTGAACCACCGGGATTCAGGTGCTCGGCCTTGCCGAGGATCGTGCACCCCGTCGCCGCCGACAGCGACGGAATCCGAATGAGGGGCGTGTTGCCAACCGTGCCAGGGAAGCCATCTGTGACCTGCATGCAGACACCGTGGGCGCCCCACGACCCATCCCGCAACGGGGTCTCTGCTCAGCGGTCGTCGTCGCGGATGCCGCGTTTGCCACGTTCCAGCCGCTCACGGACGATGGCCAACTGGCGGGCCCGGTAGCGCTCGTGCCGATTCTCGCCCTGTTCGTTCTTGCCGTCGGTTTCTTCGTCGACGATCTGCACTTCGGCCAGGGCAAACACGATGCGGCCGAGGTCGCCGTCGTCGCCCGGGATCTTCAGCAAGACTTCTTCGGGCACGCGCAGGGGCACGTCGACGACGAAGTTGATGACGGCGTACGACGGCCCCGAGAATTCATTCAGGGGCCGCAGGGATTGTTCTTCCTGGCCGAGCTCCAACTGGAGGTCGGGGGCGATGGCCCGGTAGGACGGGTGGCTCTCCACGAACGCCGTGAAGTTGATGAGGTGGTTCACCGTCTGGCCGGGGGCCACGTAGTTGAACGGGAACAGCCGCTCCGTCATGCGCGCGATGAGGTCGACGATGTCTTTGGGGCGCTTGACGATGAACCGGAAACGGACCCGGTCATGGATGGTGGCCGCGTGGTGCTCGCGCTTGACGAGCAGTTTGGTCAACAGCGACGTCGTCGTCTTCTGCCCGCCGACGTAACTGGCCAGCGGGAAGCCGTCGGCGGCCAGGCCCTCGGCGAAGGTGTTGAACTTGTCGACGAGGATTTGTGACATCGCCGCTGCCGACAACGGGATGCGGTGGGCCAACTCGCGAGCCTCGATGTGATGAACGATGTGCATCACCTTGAGGAGCAAACAGGCGAAGAAGCGGTCCCGACGACGACCCTTGCGCTCGGAGGCATAGAGAAACAGGTCAACGGCGTCGCACTGGAGAAGCTCCGGTGGGAGCTTGTAGCCGTGCTCGTCGGTGAGGTAGCGGGCGGCCTCGCTGCGAAGCCGGTCCAGGCGGGCCACGTCGCGGGGGTCGTCGGGATCGGCCTCGGAAATCCGCAAGAAGGTCCGCACGTCGTCGACGCCTTCAAAGCGAATCCGGTACCAATCAACGACGGAGCCGCCGCGCAGCACCAGCCGCACCTGCTCCAGTTCGGCCAGGGTCAGGGTCCGCATCGAATGACCATCTTTCGCAGGCTCATCCCACCATCAACAAGCCGTCAGCGCCGTCAGCCAAGCTGTCAGCGAAGCCGTCAGCCAAGCGGGAGGGGGATGCTGACCGGAGGGGGCGCAGCGCCGGTGTAGGGCGGGAAGCGCATACCCTGGACCACCTGGGTCACGCAGGCGCCCACCGGCGTGCCACCGTACTTGGTGTCGGCCACGGCGACGTCGGTTGGCTTGCCGTTCTTGCCGATTTTCCAGCTCATCTTGATGGTGCCCTTGGCGCCGTTCTTGGCGCCACAGGCCTTGACCTTGGGCAACGCGCCCTTGACGACGCCGAGGATGTCGGACTTCTCGAGGGTGGCCTTGGCAGCCACGGCAGGCTCTGGCGCAGCCCCACCACCTGTCTTGCCACAGTCGAAGTCGAGAACGGGGTCGCACTTCGAGTTCTTCACCGGCGGTTTCTCGACGGGGGGCTTCTCGACGGGGGGCTTCTCGACGGGGGGCTTCTCGACGGGAGGCTTGGGCTTCTTGCCACCGGCCGTCGCCACCTGGACGGGTGCCGGGGCCGGGGCCGGTTCCGGCGTCGCTGC
>Ga0247834_1001110_pt1 | contig 48387 bp, 38 predicted proteins | sample LaCruzMarch2015__8_FD_187118 | JGI IMG/M metagenome (GOLD analysis project Ga0247834, IMG submission 187118) | Freshwater microbial communities from meromictic Lake La Cruz, Castile-La Mancha, Spain - LaCruzMarch2015_12m | ecosystem: Environmental > Aquatic > Freshwater > Lake | place: Spain... | reverse complement strand
TAAATTTGGTTCTTACCTCTCTATTATTCATAATAAAAGGCTCAACCCATCTGCAATTTTTGTATGTGTTTTAGAAAACAGAGAAATAAGAGATATGTTTGTAGAAATAACACATTCAGATTCTGTACACGAAGCCTTACTTGGCCTGTTGCAATTATACCCCCCGCTATTAAAATCGAAGAACACCAAACGGTTGTTTAAGAAATCAATAGCAAAATGACGAATTTAGACGTTTATTTTTCCAATAATTTGTAGTAACTATACGTAATTTTTCTCTAGTAGCTTCTGTAATAGGTAATCGTTTTTTGCCTTTATTTGCTTCGCTAATTTTTCTTTTTGTTTCTTCAGAAAGAGGTTTTCTTTTACCTCTATGAGACAAACTCATTTTTAATCTTGCCTCTAAAGACATTTTTTTACCTAAATTAGCTATTCGTAGTTTTTGTTTTTGCTCTTCACTTATTTTTCTACCTTTACGAACTAAACTCATTTTTCTTTTTGTTTCTTCGGTATGTTTAAACCCTACTCGAGCTATTCTTAATTTCTGTCTATGTTTTTCTGTAACTATTCTTCCTTTATTTGCAGCACTAATTTTAGCTCTAGTCTCTAAAGAACGTTTTTGACCTAAAGCATACTTATTACCTTTTAGAGCTTCACTTATTTTCTTTCTTGTTTTTAAAGAGTGTTTTTTACCGTAAGTAGGAGAGATGGCATGTTTAGCTATATTGTACCCATTTTTACCAAAAGGTTGTAATTTATCTAGCCAATACTGCTCTCTTTCGATTAACCTTTCTCTTTCACAGTATTCTAGTATTACCTCTTCAAAATTATCACGTCCGTGCTTCTGTATTGCTCTTTGCAATCTAGGACATTGATTTGTTTTTGAAAAGTGACTTACTCTTCGATATTTATAGTTTACTGTTGAACCAACGTATATTTTACCGGTCTGCTTGTGTTTTAACTGATATATACAAGGACCACCTTGATAGATTTTTAAAATGTCATTCATAATTATTTTTTGCGGGACAACTCGAGTCATTCCGAGCTGGGTGCTGTAACACTCTAACCGCATTATTATTTATTTAAAAGTTGTAAAAAAATACAATGGCTATATTATATAAAGTATGACGTCCCTGGAGCGCAAAATCTTCAACAAGCATTTGATTGTATCTCGTTCCCTTCGTAATAAACCTTTCAAACTCCGTCAGAACTTTGATAACTTCGAACAAGATCCGAAATACATCCATATAAAAAGACTTTCAATATTCTTTTCAAAGTATCCAGACGTTAACATGGATACCTATTTTTTATCTCCTTATAAGCTTTACCCTGATGTTCAGTATTTTGATTTAGCTTACTTTGCTTCACCTAGAGCAATAAAGTCATATACAATTTACAAACAACAATTGTTTCAAGAATCTCCAGATGCTCAAAAAGATGACGTGAAAGAGTCTCTACAATTTTTAGTTCGTTACTGCCTACAGAATAAAATACAGCTCCACGATTACATCTATCATAAAGATAAAAGCATTGAACCTATCTGGACTTACCATATTAAGCATAACAAAATTAATCCTTATGTTTTAATGGAGTTTCCTAATATATTTCATACAATACAGGAAATGCCTAAAGATGAAAGAGAGTTCCTTTTAGGACGTTTCGGAACTAACTTTCTTGATTACCGGACAAAGTATATGAATTCAAAAGAACTTCGACCCTTTATGGAAAAAGCTTTTTACCGTCTAAAACTTTTTGTAGATAAAAACTTGAACTCTGCAAAATACAATACATAATATATCAACTATGACATTCACAAAAAATATGTTTAACGAAATTAAGGCTTCCTTGTCGAACAATAAAGATAGTTCGTATAAGGATATCATGAAATTTGAACCCGGGAAGACTTACGTTGTTCGTCTTGTCCCTAACGTAACTGATCCTAAGACTACAATGTATCATTACTATCACCATTCCTGGAATAGTCTTTGTACTGGCCAGTTTGTTACTACCCTTTGCCCTTCCACTTACGGAGAGCAATGCCCGATTGATCAATACGTTCTTAAGACCTATAAAACTGGGTCTGCTGAAGATAAAGAGAAGATTAAACCTATCACTCGTAAAGAGAATTGGTTTGTTAATGCTTATATCATTTCTGATCCTACTAATCCTGAAAACGAAGGTAAAGTTAAGGCTATTCGCTACGGTAAAGAGTTGGCTAAAGTTATTAATGCAGCTATTGACGGAGATGATGCTGATGAATTTGGTGTTAAGATCTTCGATGTTGCTGAAGGCTGTTCCCTTAAGATCAAATGCGAATCTCGTACTGGTATGGGAGGCTCTAGAGCGTTTGTTACCTACTCAGCTTCTAAGTTTACTTCACCCTCTAAGCTTGAAGGTGTAGATGCTAAGAAGATTGATGGTATCTATGAGTCTGTTCTTGAGCTTGATAAGTTCAATAAGCCGAAAACCTATGCTGAACTTCAGCGTATGCTCGATCAGCATTTCTTCTGCATCCAGGATGTCACCTCTGTGGAAGAACCAGATGAAGAGACTACACCAGTCTCTAAGCCAGCTGTCTCTAAGAAAGATGAAGCTTTGAACTCTATCTTTGCAGGCATTAAAGAATCTACTCATAAAGAGGTAGAAGAGAAACCTAAAGCAGAAGAAAAGCCTGCTGTGGATGATACTGATGCTAAACTCAAAGAACTTCTCGCTAGTCTTTAATTTATGTTAAGAAGTAAAAAGAAACTCCAATACGCTAATCATAATATTCTTCATTCACCTGAAGAGGTTGAAGAACTTATTAACAACGGTGCAAAGGCTTATGAAGCTTATCTTGATGCTCTAGGCTTTGATTGGCGTAATGACCCGAATAGCGCAGATACACCTCGTCGAGTTGCTAAGGCGTTTGTTACTGATTTAGCTATGGGGTGTTATTCTGCACCACCTAAAGTAACCGCCTTCGATAACGTAGATGGTTATGATGGTATGGTATGTCAGAATAATATCAAAGTTGTTTCAATGTGCTCTCATCATCATGCTCCTTTTATGGGTGTAGCTCATGTGGCTTATTTACCTGCTAAGAACGGTAAAGTAATTGGTCTATCAAAGCTCAATCGTATTGTAGATTGGTTTTCAAGAAGGCCTCAGGTTCAAGAAAACCTAACTATGCAGATTCATCAATACATTGATCAAGTTTGTGAGAAAAATAAGGGAGTAGCTGTATTAATTGAGGCTAATCATACCTGCTGCTCTAACCGGGGCATTAAGCATGATTCTACTATGAGAACTGCCAGAATGTCTGGTTCTTTTTTAGATGAAAAAGATAATTCAAGGGCTGAGTTTTACAAATTTGTGGAATTTGCCCAAAATAATAAAGGACATATTTCGTAAAATGAGTACTATTGAGGAACAACTTGCAACAGCTATTGTAGCTAAAATGGCTGGAGTTGAGCTACAAAGAGTTGATGAACATACAATAACTCAGTCCTCTACAGGCCCGGCTGCAAGGATAGACCCTAAGTCATTTCTGCCCGGCGTTCAGCAGCACCAACAAAGGCAACAAGATGCAATTATTGCTGCTGCTAATCGAGAGGCGGAAATGGCATATCCTTTGCCACCTGAATACGGAAATCAGTCTCAGCCCATGCTTCAAACGCTTACAGGTACACCACCAGTCTTAGCACAACCTCAAGCTGACCCTAACCAGCTTACCTTTGATTTCTTAGATGAAGCTACAACTAAAAAATCTTTAAAACAACTTGATTTAATTGTCGATTACCTGTATTCTATTAATAACAAATTAGATAAGGTACTCTCAAAACGTGACTAATATTCTATCTCTTAATAAAGAATCTTTTGTTCAGAAGTTTCTTTTACCTATCAGTAAACTAGCTGATAACGTTTCCATCACTATTGATGATAACGAAGTATTTACTACTTGTGCCTCTCAGGACGGCTCAGTAGTACTCTTAGCTAGTTATAAAACTGATACAGCTGTTAAAGGTATTCCTCGGATAAACCTTCCTGATGTTAAGAAGTTTGTTCGTCTTCTTGACTGCGTTGAAGAGAGTAACATCGCATTAACTATTGATGATAATCATCTCAAGTACACAACACCTGCTTTTAAGTTTAATTACTATCTTCTAGAGGATAGCTATATGCAGAGGTGCCCGGTTAACCCTGAGAAGATTAAAAAGTTAAAATACGATACTGCTTTTATTCTGCCTAATTCAAAATTTAATGAAGTGTTAAAAGGTAGCTCAATTGCTACAGACTCTGATAAGTTATATTTTTATACGAAAGATAGTAAAGTTTACTGCGAGCTTAATGATCTTGAGAGACAGAATATTAATAATATTACATACCTTGTAACAGACAAATATGTAGGAGAAGATATTAAAAATACCCTACCGCTTAATTTAGAGAATATTCGTCTGCTTGCTGGTACTAAATGCAATGAATTTACTGTAAAGGTTAATAATGAACTAAAAGTGACGCTTTTTCAAATTGAAGAAAAAGATATAGATATAAAATTTATTATATCAGCGCTGGTAAAATGACGCCCTAAAGTATAAGTCTTAATATGTCAAATAAATTATCCACCCTTGGCTACACCCTGAAACGTCTGAGAGATTCAGGCTACTATGCCCATAAACTTTTTACAGAGTATAATGATGCTGATCCTCGGGCATGGACTATTATAATTGACCCTGGAATTAGCTCTGTGTTCTGTACCTGCTTTGTAAATCAACCCTTTTACGGAGAGTCTTTTTTTGAATTAACAGACGGCGATCAAAGAATTCCAGGCCGCTTAAAACTATCTACTTCTTCTTTTGAAGTACTTGTTGAACATCTTGTTAAGTTCAACATTAATAATAAAGCTCCAGGCTACAATAAGAAATTTAGTAACACCGATAAATAATAGTGTATGGCTAAAAGTGATAAAGATAAAAATAAGCCATCTAAAAGAGTTTATCGTAAGAAGAAAACTGAATCCCTTGGCCTGAGTGCTTTAGAGGCTTCTGAAGAAAAAATACTTCCTGAAAAACAGCTTGCGCAGGTTGAAGAAGTTATTAAGAATGCATTTCTCCGCTTTTATGACAACGCTACTTTAAAACAGTATAAAGTAAAAGATCTTGAACACTTGGATAGTGTTGTGTCTGAATTTTTAAAAACATTTATGATCTTGGGTTATGACCTAAATGGGGAGAAAGCATTTATTATGCACGCTACTAACCCCCATGATAAAGACGCTTTAGTAGAACATCTTCGTACAACTCTACTAGGAATTATCAATGCACAGAGTTAAATAACTCTGTGTCAAAAAAAGCTAAAGAAGAGATATTTAAAGATCCCTACGAAGACGTTATAATTGAAAACCCTATAGACGATTCTCAGTTCTATAGAGGGGATAAAAATGTACCAAAAGAGGATGCCCAGTTTGAGTGGACCCCTGCGATGGTCAAAGAGCTCAAAAAGTGTAAAGAAAATATTGTACACTTTGCTGAAAGTCATTTTTGGATTGTAAATCTTGATCAGGGTAAGATGAAGATTGAGCTCTATAAGGCTCAAAAACGTGCTCTTAAGTCTCTAGCAGATAATAGGTTTGTCTGTGTCTTAGCCTCCCGTCAATGTGGTAAGACAACAATCACTACTATCTACGCACTTTGGAATACCTGCTTCTTTGACGATCAACGTGTCATTATTGTAGCTAATAAAGAAAACACAGCTATTAATATTTTTAAAAGAATAAGAATGGCTTATGAAATGTTACCTAACTATCTCAAGCCCGGGGTTAAAGAATATGGTAAAACCGGAGTAACATTTGCTAACGGTTCTAGTATTGGTATTAGTACAACCACCTCAACTGCAGCTCGTGGCGATACTGCTTCTATTCTCTGTATTGATGAGGCAGCTTTTATTGATCCTCATTTTATGGATGAGTTTTGGAAATCTGTTATACCGATTGTATCATCCGGTAAAAAGACTAAGATCTTCATGGTCAGTACTCCAAACGGATCGAGTAATAAGTTTTATGAAATTTATTCTGGAGCTGAAAAAGAAACGAACGGCTGGAAGGCTGAAAGGATTGATTGGTGGGATGTTCCCGGGAGAGGTGAAAAGTGGCGAAAACAAATGGTATCAGCTTTAGGTTCTGACGAAGCCTTTCAACAAGAGTTCGGTAACACATTTCTTGATGCAGGTAATTCTGCTGTAGGAGCTGCTGTCATCGAGAGGTTTAAAGAACAAAAGAAACCGGTCATCTATACAGGGGAAGAGGGAGCCTATAAGGTATTTGAGGCTCCGGACACTTCCAAGTTATATGCCATAGGTGTTGATGTCGGGGAAGGTATTGGGAGAGCCGCGTCCGTGGCCCAGGTTCTTGATATTACAGACCTAACTGAGATAAAGCAAGTAGCTGTTTACGGAACTAATGTTGTTGAACCCTATCATTATGCTAACAAGCTGGTTAATTTATGTTCTCAATGGGGTAACCCCCCTTTGCTTGTAGAAAGAAATAACTGTGGAGCTCAAATTATTGATGCCTTGTTTCATAAACATATGTACGAAAAAATCGTATCATGTTCAAAACTCGCTAATACAGGCTCATTTTCTAATACAAGACACTTAGGAATTTTATCTCATAATAATTTACGCTTTGCAGGTGTTGCTAACATGCGCTATTGGGTAAACTTTTTGCAAACTGTTCATGTAAATGATGTAGATACAATTAAAGAGTTTGAAACTTTCATTCGGTATCCGAATGGCACTTACAGAAAGAAGAATGATTTATTTTATGACGATAGAATTATGTCTCTTGTTTGGTCTTTGTTTATTTTAGAACCTGAAATCTGTCAACAATATTTTGAAATCCAAGAATTTGATGAACAAAATAAACCTTTAAAGATAAGTAATTTAGATTATTTTGAAGTAGATAAAAGTTTATACAAGGTAAAAGACTTAAGTAATAGTAATAATATAACAACTTTGGGTATTGATGATGATTTAAAGTATCAGCCATTAGTTTCAGAAAAAGAACTGGAAAAAATGTTTGATACCTCAGATATGGATGATTTAATGTCTCAGGGTTGGAAGCCAATGTAATATGCCAGATAACGACCTTTGCGAGACTCCACAACCAACCCAGCAATCAGTTCTTAATAGATCTGGTAAGGATAAATTTTTACTCGTTTTAAATTTACCTCAGGTTTTAAGAAAACAAACTCTTTCAAACGATTTACTAAAAATAGACCCCTTACAAATTAGTATCTTCGGAACTGTAGTACCCCCTATACAAGTTCCAAGCAATGAGGTTCGTTACGGAGGACAGTCGTATAATGTTTCTTCATATACCCGGCCAAATTACCCACCCCTTCCAGTAAACTTTATTGTTGATAATAGTTTTCATAATTACTGGGTACTATGGAAGTGGTTATCAATTTTAAATGATCCTAACTCAAGCTATTACACTGGTACAGATCCAAAACTAGAAACTTGGAAAGATAGAACTGAAACTGGTATAGTTACTGAATATCAAACCAATTTTTCAATTTTAGGTTTAAACGAGTATAATGAAAAAAGTATAGAATTTGTATTCTATAATGCGTTTATTACCAATTTAGGTGGCATCAATTATGACTATAATGATCCGGAGTTTATAAAATCTTCTGTAGATTTTCAATTTTCTAAACTAGATGTAATTATTCCTACATAAAAAAATACCATAAAAAGCATAAATAATAATACAAGATTATGGCACGTTCAATTAATTCACCAGGTGTACAGATTACGGAAACAGATTTATCAAACTATCAGCAAATAGCTGGAGGTACAACCGTGCTTGTACCAGGTTTTGCTGCTCAAGGTCCTACCGATGAAGTTCGTTTAATAACCTCAATAACAGAATTTGAGCAAATTTACGGAACTCCAACAACACCAGCAGAAAAATATTTCTATTATTCCTCTAAAGAAGTTCTTAATTCTACAGCCAATCTTCTAACAACTCGACTACCCTACGGGTCAGGAAGTGGTGCAGGATTTGCAACTCAATATAGTGCACTTCTATATCCAGTATTATCAAGTTCTAATAGTTATACTATAGGGGAACCAACACATATTACATTTGATGAAGATACGTATGTTAATATCTTACAAAATAATATATCTTGGGCTCCAATAACCAACGGTGGTGAATTATCTAGTACAACAGTTACACCTGCTGTATCAACAATTACAGCAGTTAATACTACCTCTGCTGCAGCATTAACCGCAGTTATTGCAATAGATCCGTCATACACTCTGACTGTTAATCCTGATCTTACATCTATAACTTTAACATTTGATGTATCTATTTCGTCTACAACTTTTATAGGTGGTCCAGCAACATTTACTGATAATGTGTTTAATGCTGGTATTGTTGTTATTAACAGCTCTCAAACATCTGTAAATGAATTCTATGAAGGCTACTATGTATCTCTAACTGATAATAGTGAAATTGTACAGGGTAGTGAGTTTGCAGCAGTAAAATCAATGTTTACTTTATCAGCTCAAGATAGCTTTTTATCAGTACCAACAACAAGATTAGGCTTTTCCCTTTCAGGCGATGTTACAACAGAAGGATCTAAATCAATTTCTGAAGTAATTGAGTTTATACCTACTTGGAACTTCGGATTAAGTAGCTATCAAGATTCTTTAATTTTAAGTCTCTTTAAAATACGAAATTCAACATATGAGCCCGACACTTTAATATACTCTTTAGTAGAGTCTCATATTGGTTCATTAAATAGTAGACGAAATGATGAATTTAATAATACAGCATTTCTAGAAACTAAAGTTAATACAAGTTCACCTAATTTAAAATTACTAGTTCATCCCACAATTAGTAAGAAAACCGATTGGTCTACACTTGGTTCAAATTCAACACCAAATCGTTCAGTGCGTCTAACTAATAATACAAAAACATTATACGCCCCCGGTGTTTTTACACCTACATATACTTTTGAAGAAGATAAAAAAACCGGCAGAGTGAATCAAAAACTTGAACGAGTTTTATCCCTTGTTTCAACACCGGAAACTCTATTAATAGATATTGTAGTAGATGCAGGTCTATCCACAATTAATGCAACTACTTCTAGTGAAGGTTATTATGATGATTTAGCCCCCATTACTCAAACTCAATTAACCACAGAAGGTTCAGCTACTCTTAATCGCTGGAAAGATACATTCAATGTATTTAATAATTTTGTAACAAACACTCGTAAAGATTGTATGTTTATTGCAGACCCTTTACGTCAAATATTTGTTAACGGTAATTTAAAAACATTGTCAGTTAGAAATAACTCTTTTAACCAAAATATTTATAACCCACTAAAAAATCTCTTAAATGGTGTTAATACAAATTATGCTGCAATTTACGGCAACTGGGTAAGATCTTATGACGTATTTTTAGATCAAGATATCTGGTTACCAATTTCGGGTTTTGCAGCTGCTATATTCGCAAAAACAGATGAAACAGCTCAACCTTGGGTTGCACCAGCCGGTTTAAATCGCGGTATTATTAATAATATTACAGATTTAGGCTTTAACCCTAACCAAAAACAAAGAGATTTTCTTTATACAATATCTATTAACCCTGTAGTATTTTTCTCAGGAGATGGATATGCCATATACGGACAAAAGACTCTACAAAATAAACCGTCTGCTTTTGATCGTATTAATGTACGTCGTTTGTTCTTAACTCTAGAAAGAGCAACACAACAAGCTCTTAAATATTTTGTATTTGAACCAAACAGTGAATTTACCCGCACAAGACTTAAAAATACATTAACCCCTATTTTAGAACTTGCTAAAAATACCCAAGGTTTATTTGACTACTTAATTGTGTGTGATGAAAGAAATAATACACCTGACGTTATTGACCGTAATGAGGTTGCTGTAGATATTTACATTAAACCAGTTAAAGCTGCTGAATTTATCTTAGTTAATTTTATTGCAACCCGCACTGGGCAAAATTTTCAAGAATTAATCTAATAAATATTTTATATGGCACAAAACATCTCAGACTTCTATAGATCAGTACAACAAAACGATTTTGCACGTCAGTTTCAATTTCGAGTAGTACAGTTAGCAAATACTAATTTTGGAGAGAGTGAGCTAGTCTATCTAGAGACTGCCAGTTTGCCGGGTCGCACAATAAACAACGTAACTGTACCTTTTATGGGGCTTCAGTTTAATGTACCAGGTACTGCCTCCTACCCTGGATCCGAATCATACGCTGTAACATTCAGATGTGACCAAAATTACAATATTAGAGCTGTTCTAGAAAATGCTACCTTTAATACATTTGATGATGGCACATCAACTGGGGATTATAATATTGCAAGAAACTCTTCAGTTATAACTCTAAACTTACTTAGTAAAACTGGTTCAACAGCTAGACAATATACCCTGTATGGTGCATATGTTGCTTCTGTTGGAGATATTGCTTATAATTTAGGAGATAATGGAACAATTGTTACTGTTCCTGCAACTCTAGCATATCAATATTGGAGAGTAACTTCTACTAATAATCCTCCCAACCTCTTAGGTTAATAAAAAAGTAGCAATAAGTATTATTGCTATACTATGAACAACCCAGAACTAGGTGGGCAAATACCATTCTTTTTAGAATCTTTTTTAAGCAAACCTGCTAGTGCCCTCCCGAAAGGTGCTCAATGGATCTTAGTATTTGAAGGCAGTTTTAATCCAGAGAGAGGTAATAATGACTACAATGATGTATTACCTGTACCTGCAATTAAAAAAATTGCTCGATCGTTTGAGCCTCAGGTTTGGGATATCGACGGTGCTATAGATGCTACTCTTAAAAAAGACTATCAAACCACAAAAGGTTGTATGTTTGCTCAAGCTGTTCAGCTTCCAGGGGAATCTAACCAAGTAAACCCTGAAGGTTTCCAGCAAAGTGGTTTTATTAGAACTTTTGTAGGAGCAGGCAGAGACCCTTTTCCAAATTTACAGGTATCGTTTTTAGACACCAATATAAGCTTTGCTGATAATGTCATTAGGCCTTGGGTTGTAGCCACAGCTCATCTCGGTTTAATAGCTAGAAACGGAGAAGATAATTACAGATGTAATATGTCTGTTTATAAGTTAGGTGTTATATCAGTTGATAAGACACCTTTTATACTTCAAAAATATACTTTTTTTGGTGCATGCCCTGTCAATGTGACGGGGGAAGAATATAACTACACTCAAACTCAAAACCCTATAAGTAGAGAAGCTTCATTTATATATCACTATTACACTATAGACTCTAGAGCCGGATCAGACAATGTTAAGGTTAATCTGCCCTTACCTTTAAGCACTCGTTCTAAGGGTGTTAATATACTTGTATAAATAAGGATAGGGATGTTGCTAAACAACACTCTATATATTAAATCTCTTAATGAGTGTTAACTTTATAAGTAAGTCTTCAATTTCTAGTAAAGATATTTATTTTAACGAACTTAAAGTAAAACACTTAAAAACTATTTATAAATCTTTAATTGGAGAAGACTTACAGTTTGATATTATTTTTAATAATTTAAATAATATATTACAAGATATAGTAAAAGATAACATTTCTAATCTTAATTTTATAGAATATTTTATACTTCTCTTTGAAATAAGATGTAACAGTATAGGTAATATAATATTTGGAGAACTCCCGGAGAAAAATAATACTAAAATAGAAATTAATATTTTAAAATTTATAGAAATATTAAATGAGTTTAATACTAATAATATTCTAGAACCTGATACTATAGATAATGTTACTATATATTATAAGTTACCAACAGTTATTGAGCTTATATTAATAGAAAAAACTACAACTATTGATAATATATACCCATACTTTATTCACGACCTTGTTATCAATAATACATCTTTAGTAAAAAATTTAGGAACTCTTAATAAAAATAAAATTCTTGAAAATATACCAGCAAAAATAACTTCTAAGGTTATAAACCGGGTTCAACAAATCTTAAAAAAAACAAACGAGTTAAATTTATTATCAGCTACACATGGTATGACTGATAAATTTTTACCGTTTAATTGTAGTATAAAAAATTTAGCGTTTATTGTAAAGTTTTTATTTGGTAATCAACTTCTGTCCCTGTATGAAAATATTTTTGCTCTATGTAAGGCAGGCAACTTAACACCCGAATATATTGAAAATTCTACTCCGGGAGAATATTTATTATTTGTTAAAAAATTAGAAATACTTTCTAAACAACGAGAGTCTCCAGGGCCGCCTGTTACAGATTTTGATCCATTATCTGAATTTAGTTGAGATTTAATAGCTAACAAATAAATACCGATATGAGTGCATCCCTTGATGTTAAAGATATTTTATCCCTAATTAAGGATCTAGATAATAACACGAATTTTAATTTATATATTCCCTCTCTACAAAAAGAGATAGGGTTTAAACAGCTTACTACTGAACAATTAAAAAGAATTTTAAAAACTGTAATTGATTCTCCAATTTATAATACCGAATTTACACTTACCCTTAATTCTATTATAAAAGAAAACTGTCTAGATAAAGAAATTAATACAGAAAATTTTACAGTATATGATAAAATGCTTATTTTATTTAAAACTCGTATTGAGAGCATTTCAACAGAGCTGACACTTAATTTTACAGACGAAGAAAAAGATCAGTTTAAAGGTGTTGAAGATAGCAAAGTTATAAATTTAGCTGAACATTTTAACAGTTTTATAGAAAAAAATATATCTTTTCAGGAAGAAACGTTCGAACTAAATAAGTGTATTCTAGTCTGTAATTTACCTACTATTCAAACTGAGAATAAGTTAGAGAAAGAGCTTCATAAAAATACTAAACTAGAAGTTAGCACAACTGAGGAACTTCGTAATATAGTTGGAGAAACTTTTATTAACGAACTTGTAAAATATATTTCTCAAATAACTATTAATGAAAAAACAATAGATTTAATAGCTCTACCGTTTAAAACAAGAATAAATATTATAGAAGGTCTGCCAACTACTTTAATTAATAAGGTTATAAAATATATAGAAAAATACCGGGACGCTATAAAGCCTTTATTAACTACTAAAATAGTAGTACAAGATAAAGAAATTACAAAAGATATACCTCAGGACGCTTCGTTTTTTAATATGTAGTCTTAAATTATCTTCTTAAATAATAAAGAAGATGGCTACTATCGCTTTTTCACCAGATCAACAAAACGAGCTTATTCAAACTTTGGCATCTCAGTTTGAAATAAGTCCTGATTTTATTAATGATATAACAAAAAAAGCTCTAGCAGTAGTTAAGAGTGCTGCAAAAAAATATAACGTCACTAATAAATTTAAAAAAAGTAATGTTTTAGATATAGTTGCTAGTGCATTTAAATTGCCCTCTCCTCCAACAGCTACTACTAAAACAGATACCACTAATACTGATACACAACATAAAGAGTATCAAAAAGAGTTTAAACAACTTTTAAAAGGTTTACTTAGCATCACTAAAGCAGCAATTAACGAAAGTACCATTGAAGTAGCTCCAAAAGATAGCAAAACCGCTACACAAGCAGATTTTTTTAGTAAGTTAAATCTACCACCTAATAAAGAGAGTAGCGAAAATAAAACCGAAGAAAAAAGCTACTTTAAAAAGTCAATGCTAGTTGAAATAGACGGAATAACTGAAACGGGAGCACGTATTTTAAAACAAAAAATGCCTTTAATTTTTGAAGACATAATTGATAAACTTAAAACAGAAACTGTAGCTATAGAAAAAGAAAAAGGATCAAAAGAAAAATACACAGAGGGAGGATTACTCGGATTATTACCTAAAGGGCTTCTAGCTATGGGTGGAGGTTTGGCTCTACTGTTAGGTGGTCTAGCAGCTCTTGTAACAGGCTTACAAACAGATGGTCAATTTAAAGGTTTATTAAAAATTTTTAGTAATGTTGGATTAGCGGGAGGATTAAAACTACTTGAAAAGGGTGCTAAAACTTTTATTGACACTCTTAAAAACTTTATTGATGCTCCAATTAAATTACTTGACACCGTTGGAACCGGGCTTAAGGGAGCTCTTAGCAGCTTGCTACCTAAGGGCATAGGTAATATTGTAAAAGGTACAGCAAGTATTTTTACAAGGATGCTTGGTGGCCTAGTAAAATTTATTACACCCATATTAAAAAAATTACCATTAATTGGCACTGTTATAAGTTTAGGTTTTGCCTATACTCGTTTTAAATCTGGTGATGTAGTTGGAGGTATTATTGATGTATTGTCTGGTATAGCATCTATATTCCCAGGTGTCGGAACAGGTATTGCTATTGGCTTAGATGTTCTAAATGCATTTTTAGATTATAAGACCGGTGGAGCCACTAAAGAAACTTCACAGAAAAAAACCGGTATACTTAAAGAGTGGATGTTTGGCTTAGGTAAATGGTTTAAAGATAATGCAGAAAATTTTCCATTAATAGGCACATTAATAAAAACAGGCCGGTTATTTAGTGAAGGTAAGTGGACTGAAGGATTAGTAGCTTTTTCTAAAATAATTCCAGGTACATCTTGGCTATTAGATCTTGTTGGTTTTACAGAAGATAAACAAATAGCTCATGCAAAAGCATCCCAAGACATAATTGGAGATCTTTGGAACTGGATGCAAACTACTATGTGGGAAAAAATTACCAATGCCGCTAGCTGGCTTGTTGACGGAGTTAAGAGCTGGTGGAGTAATTTATCCTGGGACCCTAGAACCTGGGTTGGAGGCGTAGAACAAGGCGCACCTGAAAATCTTATAAAACAGGGTAAGCCAATGAAAGATGGAGGTATTGTTAAAGAACCTATAAATGCTGTTATTGGAGAAGCTGGGCCTGAAGCTGTGGTACCTCTCGAAAAATACTTTGACCCTAAACTAACTTCCCTAAACAATAATGCTTTAGAAGAAATTGTTAAAAATACAAATAACACTAATACTTCTTTAGAAGCTTTAAGTAATGCTATCTTTAAACTCGCTCAAGTGTTTAATGGAAAACCCAATAATAACAACAACATTATAGTTAATGAGCAAAAACAGCCTGAAAACTATCCATCAGCTTCTCAAGTTGCAGCCTCTAATATTGATCCTATACGTCAAGTTCGTATGCAGTTTGCTATTTAAAATATAAGTACTATATATGGCTAATCTTTTTAACGAACAACGTCAGCAAACAGTGGGTGGCCCGGGCGGCTTAGCTAAAATATATACCCCTAACGGTGGTACTTATTCTTATGTCAATGTAACTAAAAACTACACTTGGACATTAAACAGTAGTATAAGAGAAAATGCTCCCAGGATATTATTAAGAGAGTTTCAAATTAATGAAACAACTATTCAAAGACAAGCACAGTTTTATACTACCGGGGCAACCACTTTTTTAAGCGATAATGATATATTACAACCCTATGAAGAGCTTTACCAAAAAAATCTCCCTACAGGGTTTGTTTATGATTTTCCATATTTTTCAGATATCAACTTTCAAGTCAATACCCCTATGTGGGTATCTTTAGATAATTTAGAGCAGTTTGCAAAAGCAGCTACAGGTCTTGCAGGAGCATTGGGAGGTAGAGGTTTTGCTAATTTTACAGAAAGTGCTATAGGGGGAGTTGGTGGGGCAGCGCTGGCTGGTTTATCTATGAGTTACCCTAAGGTGGGTATTACCGATCGCCCCCGTCTCTGGGATAGTCATGAACCCAGATCAATTAATATTAAGTTTCCTCTCTTTAATACTGTTAACCCTTCTGATTGGAAAAAAAATAGAGAACTTTGCGAGTTGTTAGTTAATCAAAACCTTTATAATAAAAGAGATTTTATAACTAGTATACCCCCTGTGTTTTATGAGCTTATTATTCTGGGACAGCATTACAGTTACGCCTCATGTGTAACTCAACTTACAATTTATAATCGAGGTAATATGAGATTACTTACTGATACAGATGGCTTAGCAGTTAATGTGCCCGACGTTTATGAAGTAGACATCACTTTAACTGACATGGTAATGCCAAGTAAAAATTTATTTCAAACTATTAAAAATAGAGACGTTATAAGCGAACTTGCTCAAAATGTAACTACAACAACAGTGGAGGGGCAACAAGTCTTTAATAACCCCACATAAATATGTACCAAAACGATATACAAGATTTACCTAATTTAAGAAACGAAAATTACGAAAATATTTTTCAAGTCTATCAAGATGAAGATCAGAAATATTTTTATAATATTTTACAAACTATAGCTTTACCTACAAATCTTCCGGAAGGATATTTTCAGTATTACTATATAAAATACGGTGATACCTGGCCCTTTATTTCGTATAAGGTATATAAAACACCAAATCTATGGTGGTTAATATTACCGTTTAATAATATATTAGACCCTACAAGTTTACCTCAAAACGGCACTCGCCTCAAAATTTTAAAAATACAATATGTTAGAACTGTATTAGATCAAATATCTATTCAACGTCAAACTTAATATGGAAATTTTAAATCAATTTACATATGATACTAAATTTAATCAAACACGTCATGAGTTTGAAATATACTTAGACAATGGAGCAGGGGAATCAGATCAAAGACGTTACCCTATAAATCCGAATGCTATAGTTAATTTAACCATACAAGACACTTTAGCTGATTGGGTTGCAAGAGGTCATATGACTTTTTATTACAATCCTGAAAGTAATATAGGTGTATATGATGAACGTCTCGGACAAATTAGCGAAGGTACAGGGCTTCTTACCCCTGAACAAAAAGGTTTTTATGTTTTTCGTAATGATGGTAAAGATTATTTACGTATAAGAATAAAACCAAATATTCAAGATCAAGCTAATATCAATCAAACTGGTACAGGTACAGGTATTAATATAACTGATGAAAAACATTGGACTTTGTCTTATTTATTTTCTATCTATGATGTTGAAGACATTGACTTACCTCCCGGTGCTCGTAATCAAGCATCAGCTACACTTAAATGTTTTAAGATATATTTTTGGGATTCTTGGTATCAAAAAATGTTAACTAATTTTGTTCAATATTCGACAGCATTATCTCAACAAGCAAATATTGAAGAAGATAAATTTCAAGGTTTATATGCAAACCCAGGGGTAATACCTACAGGTATAGCAATGAAAGAACTTATTGATTTGAGCTTAACAACAAATACCTCCCAAGAAAATTATACAGGAGAAGTTATAGGCTTAACAGACAGCTCTTTACGTTTATTGTATAATCCAACAGCACCTCTCGGAGAAAATTGGGAAGAAGGAGCTGCAAAAATATTTTTTACTAATCCTACATCTTCAAATGCATACCAAAGTTTAACATACTTGTATGACAAACATATAAGTAATTCAAGCGAAAATGTTCAGTCTAGTCAGCAACAAACAAGAGATGGAGTGCCCGCTGACACAGCTATTCATGATTTTAGTATTCTTATTAAAGAAAGAGGCCCTCAAGCAACCGATGTAGGACAGCTCACACTTAGATCAATGTCTTCTTTTTTTAATAAAGCCGGTAATAGTTTAAATGCCCCTGGCCCGTATCAAATAGAACATTTTTTCTTACAAAATTATGGTAACTTTAGTGCGTCTAAGATAAGAGACCAAGACGCAATAGGTACAACTAGAGCTACAAAATCATATAGAGCACCGATAGGTAATACTTCTAGTGATACTGTAGATTTTAAATCTTTAAAATATAATCAAATAACAAATTATCGTTTTGTAGATATATCTGCTCTTACTAACGCTACTGAGTTTTGTACTACTCCAGTTTATTCTTTTGACTTTAAAAATCGATCTTTTAATGTTGAATTTAAAAATAACACTGTTTTAGCTGCTAGAGAGTTTATGTCAAAAAAGTATATAAACCAATTATATAAAAAAGATATTAGTGATGTTGAAAAGCTTTTTTTGATAACTCTAGATCAAGACAAAAAAAATAAAAATATTAATTCTAATTTTTCATGCTATGGAGACAATCCACTAATTAGACAGTCTAACGGTATTCAAAAGCTATTATACCTTGGAGTGTTTCAAAATGCCTGTATAAACTTTAGATCATTAGGTCTTACGAGTAGAAAACCAGGCCGTTTTATAGCTATTGATAAAACTGATGGGGTTGATTCAGGAGTTTTTGAAGATAAGTTTTACGGGCAATGGTTTGTTATTGATGTAAAACATATATTTGAAACTGAATTATTTTATAACGATATTACAGCAATTAAAATACACCGTTTTGACACTCTCCCCTTGAACTTTGTAGGTACTATAGATAATCAATAATATGAAACAGCACTACACTTCAATTGAAATTGTTAACGGAAGATATGTTGGAATAGTTTATAACCCAAACAATAACGAAGCTATATACAAAAGCCAACCATATCACACTCAAGCTGAGGCAACCCTTGATGTAACAGAGTATCTTAAAACTCAGATACCTACAACTAAAAATGTTATACCTACATCAGCTCCAGCTGCAATTCATCCTGCACCTCAGAGACCTCATAAATGTTGTGGGCGTTAACTATAAAGCTTTAAACAAGTACTAAACCAGTTAATTTCTTTATCAATTACAATTGCATCCTTGTACATTCCCTCTGATATAACTAAGAGGCTATTAGCATTAGTATCAGTTTCAAATAGTACTTCGAACATCTCTTTCAAGAGCTGTAAATAATCCCCGGAGAATTCTTGCTCTCTTTCAATAACATATTTTCTAAGCTCTTGAGGGGATGCTTTACTTTTAATCTTCTCTACTACTTTGTTAGCAATACCCTTAGCCTGGTTATCCTTAATGACTAAAGTTCCTGTAAATGAGAACTTTTGAATATCATTAATAATACGTCGCAAGTCAGGATAACCCGATCTAACTAGCTCTACGAGCCTTTGTTTCTCGGTATCCGGAACAGTGATTCCCTCATTTTTAAGTATAGACACTACTCTATTCAATACTCCATCAAGAGGCGGTGTTAGATTAAAAATCTGGCAGCGTGATTGCAGAGCAGGAATAATTTTAAAGAGATAGTTACAGGTAAAGATAAACCTAGTATTCTCAGAATACTCTTCAATAACATTACGAAGAGCTTTTTGAGAGTCTAAAGTAAGTGCATCACATTCATCAAAGAGAACTAACTTTAACTTACCATCTAAGGATTTCGTAGAGGCAAACCCGATAACTTTAGAACGAATTGTATCAATACCGTTTTCATCTGAAGCATTAATATAAAGATACTGACAATCTAAGATATCATTAGCGATAATCTTACTAAGAGTAGTTTTACCGGTTCCAGGGTTACCTGCAAAGAGTAAGTTAGGAATCTCTTCTTTAGACTTTAAAGACTCAAAGTATAACCGTTCTTCGTTAGTAAGAACGATATCTGCAAGAGTTTTCGGCCTGTAGCGCTCTACAAATAGATTCTGAAACATGTAAGTAGTATAAACTATTTTCCCGAAGAACCAAAGCCTTTTTCCCCTCGTTCAGTCTCATGAACAGTTTCAGACCAGCTCGTCTCTGCAGTCACTAGAGGGTAGAGAACTAATTGAGCTACTCTATCACCCTTTTTTACGGTATAGTAGTTATCAGAATGATTAAGCATACGAATGCCCATATCCCCTCTATACGAGTTATCAATAATACCTCCAAAGGCCTGGAGACCGTGTTTAAACTGTAAACCAGAACGAGACTCAATCCTAATCCAAATACCAGGAGGAAGATACGCCAATTTTAAACCTACAGGAACAACAATAGCCCCTCTAGCTGGAATAACAGTATCTTCAACAGCAGTTACATCATAGCCAGAATCTCCTGTATAAGAGTCTTTATGATTCCGTTCAGGTAGAACTGCATCAGGATGAGTTTTAAGAAACTTAATACCCGTCATATTAGGTATTGTATATGTATAGGAATTATTCATTGATTAGCTGACGTCCAGTATACTGCCCTTCTTTAATTTCTCCAATAGGTGTTGCACCTGGTCTAACAGCATTACTCTCAAGCCATTGAAGAAGTTGATCAAGTTTCCTTGCAGGAACAATATAAGTCCCTTTAATTGTGTTAATGATTGTTTCCATTTGGTTATAATAGTATAAAGTTTAATAAAAGCAACTACAGGCTTAATTATCAATGATGTCAGATATCGATACTCTATTAGACGAACTATCTTCTTTTTCGTTTCCGCAACCTTCTACCGCTAGATCAGTACCCAGAGGTGCACCTACCAATATAAATGAAGATAATATTAATGATTATATTTTACAAAAAACGGGCAATTTAGTTGATGCAGGTCTTGGTGCAGTGCAAGATTTAAAAGACTTTGTCGTACAAGGTCAAAATCCAGACGAAATTGCCGCTCTTTCTGAACTTATCTCTTCTACTACAAAAGCCATTGAAGCTCTTAATAGAATTAATTTACAAAATAAGAAAGCAAAGACTGACAAGGAAATTAAAATAATGGATATTGAAGGCAAAAAAGCTATAGCTAATTCATTGCCAGGAAATAACATAACTAATAACACAGTTAATTTAGTTGCTAGTAGAGAAGAGATCTTTAAACAGCTTTTAAATAATATAGAAGAACAACCCGCTATAGAAATTATAGAGGACATTATTATAGAAGAAAAAGAAGATAAATAATTGATATGGCCAGTATTTTTACACCAACATCTAACAATCTTTCAGGTCCTTGGAATATAAATCGAGAGGATTGTATTGGAGACTCCCTTGGTTATATTAATGCTAATTCAAATTATTTTGGATTAAAAATCAATACCCTAGATACAAAAATTGATAATATTTTTAGCACTGGTATGATCATGATGTGGTCTGGCTCTATAGTGAATATACCAATCGGCTGGGATCTTTGTGATGGTCAAAACGGTACCCCCGATTTAAGAGACCGTTTTATAGTAGGAGCCGGTAATACCCATGCTGTTGGAGCTACTGGAGGAGCTAATTCAGTGACATTAACTGTTGCTCAAATGCCTGCCCATAATCACAGTATTACAGATCCAGGTCACAGACACTCTGTAACAAACTATGCGGGTGTAGATCAAAACAATCTTCGTATTGATTCAAGAACAATTAATGCTCAATCGGGTACTCTAACAACGAGTTCAACAACCGGTATTACAATTAACAACACAGGCGGGGGCGAAGCTCACGAAAACCGACCCCCTTATTATGCTTTGGCTTTTATAATAAAGGTTTAATTTTACTTAACCGGGCATGCCCCGCCTTCACACTCCATACTTTCAATTTCACCTTGCCCGATATTAATCGTAGTAATTGGTTTAACTTTTTCAGATAGCCTCTTATAGTCTTCTTCAGAGATCTCTTCGTAAGGGGCTTGTGCAAATCCATGCTCACTATGAAGCAAGAATGAGACTGACTTAATAGATGTTTCGTAGTTATATTCGAGCCAGGCTTTAATCTCTTCTAGTTCCTCTTGTCTGTAATAAACAGTAACGGAAACAGCATTATCTGACCAATACGTTTGAAGCTTTTTAACGATGTCAAGCTGCTGAACTGCAGTCATTGATTTAGCAACAACACAGCTTTCCCCAGCATTACAAGGAAACTCTACAACAACAGTTGTATGGTCATCTTTACCATCAAAGCCTCGGACGTACTCAACATGGTACCCAAGCTCGCGGCAGATACTAACAAGTCTATCTCCTGAACCCATTCTCACTCTACGGATATAAAATGGTGAATAAGCAGGATGCACTCCAGGAGTTGAACCAGCTAGTAATGAAAGTGTACCCGATGGCTTAACAGTTGTAAGTTTAATTGACTCTGGGTAACCTTTAGTCTTTGACCACTCCTTATCAAATTTACGAAGTGCTTCATACCCCTTATCTAGCCATCCAATCTTTTCATCTGAACACTGACAGATACCGGTAACACCAAGACCCAGACGCATATTCTTATGAACGATCTTATTCGTCTCATCATGAATAAAAGGCATAGCAGCTGTTGCCTTTTGTGTCTTATAAAGAAGTGTAGCGCAATCTACTAACTCTTCTGCAGAAGAAATATTGTTAAGATACAACTCCGATAAGTTACAGCACTCGTAAGAGTTTAAAGAAATCTCAGCACAAGGATTAGTACCCTGTACGTTATCCTCATTAGTAGGATATAGCTTAGATGACTTCATTTGACCGTCTTTAAGTCGACCAAACTTCTGAGATAAGGGTAGGTTAAAGAACCCATAAGGCTCTCCCTTAGCAAACCCAGTCTCTTTATCTATAATATAACCGTTAGTCCAAATCTCACTTGAAATATGTGAGAAGTCATCTGCATAGATAGTATTATTCGACATCGCTCTCCAATTAGGTATATTGCCAAACGACCAATTCTTAGCTCGGAGATAGAGATAATCGTCTGGGTCCCCTAGCGCGATTTGAGCTGAACGACGAACATTACCGGCTACAACAATAGAACCAATAATATTGCAGATATCAAGAACATCTGTAGAACGTAATTTTTTGCCTTCTCTTGACTGAAAGATTTTAGAAATCTTTTCAATACCTTCAATAAGGATGCCCGGACCAGAAGCTGTACCTCCAAAGCCGGCTATTCTTTCTCCAGCACCTCTTACAAGAATGGTTGAGAAGGAGAACGATTTACCATTTCCGTAATAAGCATCTAGAACCTTACGAAGTAACTCTACCCAACCTGAACGAGAATCAGGCACAATAAAGTCAGCATCCTTTGTACATTGATGCTCTACAACAACACCTTTCTTAATCTTAGGTAGTTCGTGAATGTCTTCTCTACGAATAGAGAACCCTACTCCACCACCAAGCATTAGGTTTTCAAAGATAAAAAGAAACGTTTTAGGATCATTGATACTACAGTACCAGCAATTGAGTAAAGAGTTAGCACCAAACTTCTTAACTGTTTCAGTACCTAATTGCCAAAGCATCCTACCTGCAAAGTTACATTTAAGGTTATAAACTAAATCATACAATCTTTGAGCCTCTTGTGGTGTATAGTCTGCGCCAATCTCTTGTGCACCATTAATACACCGGGCAACTGTCTGCCACCACTCTTCAGTTTGATCTGTACCTTCAATTTTTCTTGCGTAAGTTCTTTTATAAACAATGTAGCCCAGGCCATTAAAGCCCCAAGGAACTTCTTTATTGATATATTTTTGTAAAAACTTTTCGGGTAATAGATCAGAGGTATAGTTTGTAATCATAAATTTGACAAAGAATGTATGTGAATAACTTAAGCCATTCTACGCCAAAATACTAGTTAATCTACTTAGTATTTTCTTTTTGGCGAGTTTCCTGCACCTGGTTTTTTATCATCCCACTTTGTACCACCAGGCAATTGTACATTCTTGTTTTGAAGGTTAATATCAAAATCAGCTGATTGTTCAGCTTCTGTTTCTTCAGGCTTAATATTAATTTTAGATTTACGCTTTAATGAATCAGGAACTGGACCTCTATTAATACCATCATCTTGAAGTTCAAAAGCTTCAATAGGCACTGTCATTGGGTTACGATAAAGACCAGGGGCATATTCAATAATAACATCTGCAAAAATAGCATCAGGAGACTCTGTCCCACCGCGATAGTTCTGAGAAGTTGTTGGGTAAACTGATTTAAGAGCAGAAACTCTCAAGTTAAGATCAAAACTTGGATCCATACAAGCTTTAACAATATCAATGAAGTTCTGACCTTTACCCTTAAAGAACTCCATGGAAAGAACGTTCTTTTTAAAGCGAACTCGGTCTCCAATAAGAAAGCCACCCTGTTGATATCGCTCTAAGACATTTTCGTATAATACATCAAATTTTGTTTCCATAGTTATTCTGATATTATTTATGCAACTCTTGTACTAAATAATAGTGTAAATGGCTATAAAAATTAAAAGTTTAGAGCAAGCTGCTAAAAATTACGTAGAGCAAAAATATGTATATAAGGATCTTCAGCTTGATTTAGAACTTGTTAAGATCCTGTCCCCAGGGTTCAAACAAAGTATACCTAGTAATGATGTGAAAGCGTCTTTTGATCTAAAAGCTATTACAAATTCTTTACTTAATCTCTTTAACACTCTACCCGGACAGAGGTTTTTGTTTCCTGAATACGGCTTAAGCCTACAACAATTTTTATTTGAACCTATTACAGTTGATAACGGTAATTTAATAGGCAATGCTATCTTTGAGGGTATTAGAGCATATGAACCTAGAGTAAAACCTCGCCAAGTACGAGTAATCGGGGACCCTGATAGCAATCAATACAGAGTTAACATAAATATCGAAATACCTATTTTCAATATTACTACCGATACCACTTTTTTGCTAGACCTTAAATCTCAATCTTTTATAACAATAGAACCCTCTCAATCCTAAAATATGGCAACTAACTCAAATAATAACTTTGATATACCAAAAGACGGTTATGTGTCTTTTGATGCTCTGTCTTTACGTCAATTAATCATAGAAAGGTTAAACGCTCAGAATGTTTTTACTGATCAAAATTTCATCGGTTCTAATTTAGCAGCGATTATAGATATTGTTGCTTATTCATATAATACGTTAATTTACTATTTAAACAGAACTTCAACTGAATCAATGTTTTCTGAAGCTCAGCTTTATGAAAACATTAATCGTATAGTTAAAATTTTAGATTACAAGCCGGTTGGTTTTCAAACATCTACTCTCTCTTTTGATTGTTCTGCTCAAAATTTTTCATCAGGCTTGTATACTATACCTCGTTACTCGTATATTACAACAAATAATATATCGTTCTCTTTTAATGAAGACATCACATTTGCAAAAACTGTTCCAGTAGAGATTGAAAATTTAACAGAACTTGCACAACAAAAACTTCTATATCAGGGTAAGTATCAAGAGTATCCAATCTATAATGCGACTGGGGATGATAATGAATTATTAATACTAGATACTACTAATATTAATATAGACCACTTTAATATCGATGTATATGTAAAATCAGGTCTGACAAATATTTGGAAGCTTTATACAAAAACAGCTAATCTATATCTAGAAGATGGTTACACCGAGAAGTATGAAATACGCCTTAATGCTAATAAGCGTTACGAAATAAAATTTGGTAATGATATAAACGGTAAAAAATTACAAGCTGGAGATCAAATTGCTGTTTATTATTTAGTTAGTAACGGAACTAATGGGGAGATAGGACCTAATGTTTTTGAATCTTCTAATACAGGTTTATTTCTGTATAACACCCCACAGTATAATGAAATTACAAATAGCATTAACGGTAATCTTAGATATATAACAAATCAAGAAACTAACAATTTATTTTTTAGTAATACCACATCTTCAACTTTATCTCAACCTGGAGAAGAAGCTGAACAAGTTCGGGCTAACGCTCCTGCTTTATATAAAAGTCAGTATCGCTTAGTAACCGCCAGAGACTATGAAGTCTTTATAAAAACAAATTTTGCAAATTTAATAACTGACGTTAAAGCTGTTAATAATTGGGAATATGTTTCTGGTTATTTAAAATACTTTTATGATATCGGTTTAATTAATCCTGCTAATACAGAAAGAGCTCTCTTTAATCAATTACTATATTCTGATAGCTGCAATTTTAATAACATATATCTTATAGTTGTACCAAAAAATTCAACTTTAACATCTTTAGATTATCTACTACCTGCCCAAAAAGAACTTATTAACTCTTCTATCTTACCTACAAAAATGGCAACAACTGAAACTACCTTTATTGACCCAGTTTATAAAGGAGTATCGTTTGGTGTTCAAATATCTTTATCAGAAGATTTAGCTATTGATAATATAGGGGATTTAAGCCGTATACGAGTTTACAAAAAAGCAGACTCTCGTCGAGATAACGATTCAATAAAAAAAGATATTAGCAATATTTTTACTGATTATTTTAGTAAACGTAATATGAAACTAGGTCAAACTCTTGATTTAAGATTTTTAACTCAGTCTATATTAGGGGTAAACGGTGTTGATTATTTTGTAACAACTAGAATTGATGCTCCTGAAGTAGTAGTGCAAGGCCTTTCTCTCTTTGTATGGAACCCCTTATATTTAGAAAATGACTTTCAGGTAACTCAAAACAATATAACCTCTAAATATTTTGAATATTTTTACTTTGACGGTCTACAAAATATTGAAAATAAAATTGAAATAGAATCAGTAGTAGGAAATTTTTCAACTACTGAATATTAATAAAAACTATGATACAAACTAGTTTTTTAACAACTCCTTTAACAGGTAATGTATATGTAACAGATTTTACTTTTACAGACCAAACTACTAGTGTTGCCCCTATTGCAACTCGTATATGGAGTTTTGGAGATCAAACATACACTTATAATACTATCTCTCCTACCCACGTATATACCTATCCAGGTGTATATACTGTTTCTTTAACTGCTACTGACACTTTAGGTAGTATCTACGTAGACACTCAAAATATAACAGTAGACTATGCTTTTAGAGATGCTTTACAATTTTTAGAAATACCTGATAGCTATGCCAACCCGGGTGTAAGTACTTCAACAACCTTTAAAGTTGGTGTAACCTCTGCTCAAATAAATGTACCACTTATTGTCAATCTTTTTGCAACAAACTCTAAATCTACCCCTTATCAATTTGTACCTGATAAGTGGAAATTCTTAACACCCACTTGGAGATTTCTAGATAAAAATTACAATACTATTACATCTCTTTCTGTCGAAGCAGTACCTCTTTATGTAAATAATAAAGTTGCTGCGGTTTCCGGAGAAGTTGAATTTTATTATATCGATGACTTATATTCTAGTCCCCCGAATGTATGTGGACCTCTTTTGCTTACAGCTACCCTTGAAACATCAGGGTTTATTTACCCTTTAGATTCTAAAATTTACGACTATTTTAGTTATGCAAACAATAAAACAGTACGTACTGGTCTCTTGTGGCAGGTAAATAATATTTTACCTGATTATCTTAAAGTTTCAGAAAATTATATAAATGATATTTACCCGCAAAAATGGAATGGAGTAAAAATACCGTTTACTGTTACATGTCAGAGTAGTAGAGCTAGTCTTTTATCAGGATCAGACTCTGCAGAATCCGGTATAATATTTTCTTACCCTGAGAGTAATAATTTAGGACTACAATCTAACATTTTTGTAAAACTATCAAATACTGATAATTTTACTGTTGATGAAGCTCCCTTACACTTTAAAGCTACAGATGATAATGGATCTACAACTGGGGGTTTTATATTTACAACAATAACCCCGACAACCTCAATAGATACAACTAACATTTTAGTCAGTACTGTAGCATATATAGACATTGATATTGAAACAAACAAATTTACTTACCCTGTTGGATATACACCCAACCCCTTTGTATGGGTATCAAATCCTGAACGCAACACCATAAATAGAGTTACTCTAGAGCCCTATTTTAATACTTGCCCCAGTATTAATGAGTATAAAAATAATAGAGTATTAGTAGAGGGGTATGTTAAAGCAATATCTGTACCTAAAGTTGAACTAAATACAACATATAATTATTCCATGTCTGGTTTTGCTGGTATATATGGTATGGCAATAGATCCAAGACGACATGAGCTTATTGCAACTGACGCTGAATTAGATCGTATTTATAAATTTTCTAGTCAGGGCTTACTCTTAAGCACTATAGAATTATCGAGTATTACAGGCTATTCACCAGTAACAGGTGGACCCACCCCTTCTAATATAAGTATTGACGAAAATTATAACTTCTATGTATCATTGTTTAATGCAGTTTCAGTTTTAAAGTTTGATAAGGAATTTAATTATCTTTATACACTGACACCTTCAGGTATTGATATTGAAGAAATTATTAATGGGGATAATATTTTAAAACCCCCTACTGTAGAAACAGATAGAGAAAATAATGTTTGGGTAACATACGCTTACCCACTTTGTAGTTTATTAGTAAAATATAATTCAACAGGGCAACCTATATTACAAATACCTTTAAGCTCATATATTATACCTGTAAGTATTGCCATTACCCCAGACAACAGTGTTTGGGTAGGTAATAATATTGTTACAACTGTTACACCCTCTACTGCTGTACCTTTTCTAGTACAAGATACAATACTCAATTACATACCTGGCTACCAAATAACTACTGGTAATTTACAATTGTTTAGTGCTAATGGTACACTTTTAAGTACTGTATCAGGATTTATAAACCCTAGCTATTTGGCATTAGATAGAAATAACAGTTTATGGTTCACTCACGGTATTCGCAATATTGGTTATATTGATATAAACGGTAATACAGGTTCTTGGCGTGTCAATAATGAGTCTAATGAAGAACAAGTTAAATTTCAACCACTCGATGAGGTTTATATAGAAGATGAGTCAGTTATAGGTAGTGATCAAGAGCTAATAGTTTTAGACGCAGATGAAGAGCTAGGGGGTCTTGGAGTCGATGTTTACAATAGAGTTTGGGTTATTGATTCTTTAACTAATCTTGTTTATGCTTTTTCTGCTACTTCTACTATATCGAATGATCAAATTCAAATTGCAAAAATTTACCCTGATTCTACAATTGGTTATTTTAATAATTTAAACGATACCTTTACATACACTACTACAAGTGAATTTTTTAAATCCGCTCAAGCCAATGGCGACTGGACTGGTAACAGATGGTATCAAAAATATTTTAGACCATCTGCAGTTTCTGCAATACCCTTATCAGGAATTTCTACTTCTTTTAGTATTAAACCATTTATTAATAACACAGAAATATACCGCATTAATGAAAACTTTAATAATGCTAATTATTTTAAATCTCTTATACTACCTGACTCCCTAAATAAGAATACAAATTTACTTGATAATTTTTTCGGTGCAGCTGTAGGCACTAGTACACCTAGCGCTTATGAAGATCTGGGACAAATAGTTTATGAAAGAATTGCCAATTTTGTTTACAATCACACCGATGTAGATACCTGTAATATAGATCAACTTCTGTCTCTTGCTGATCAAATGGATGTTTTTGCTGCCAACTACGATTTAACGTTACCAAGCGAGATTAAAAAATATCTAGATATTGCATCGATTTCTAAAAATAAACTTTGGGGTCTGAGATCCCCGATACCTCTTTCAGCTTTAAGTATTGGATCTAAACTAAACACTCGAACAGATTATATAACAGCTGGTACTTATATTTACCTACAAAGTAAGTTTGATTCAAAATATACGTTCTATCAAGTACCTCTATTGAGTAGTTCTACAATTTACCCGTTATCGTCATTACAGGGTTACGGTTTTGTTCAGCCCGTATTAGCAAATTACCTTTTTTATAAATTTGTACCTAGATATACTGATAATTTTATTGAAAACTACATAGACTGGCAAAACCCCAATACTACCCTATCTCCCTATCTATCTACAACTATAGAGTGGTACGGAGATAACGGAGCTATTGAAACAGCATTTAACTATTTGTTAACTGAGAATCTAGTAGTTAAATAATAATATAACTATTAGCCGTGGCAATCAACACTCAACAGTTAAATTTGTTTTCAAAGCCTATTTCTCAAGCAACTTCTGCAAGAGATACGAATAGCCCTTTGTCTTATAAAGAGTGGTATACTTCATATACCGGCATAATACCCGGGCAAGAGCTAGCATTGTATAACTCATATCTGATAAATTGGTATAATCAAAAAAAAGATCAGTACACATCTCTTACTACGCAAACTAGATTAAATTATCTAACTCTTTTAAAGCAATTACAAATTTTTTATTCTAACGAAGAAGCTGAAAACTGGTACAGCCAGGTAAATTTAGATAGTGAAAAAGAATTATTAATAGCAATTCCTTATTTTGCAAAAAAATTAAAAGAAATAGCTCTTTATTATCTCAATATAAGAGAAGAAATAAAAAAGAATAAGATCAAATATAACGTTGTAGGCACTACCACCGGAGTTACACAAGAACTACAAGAACAATTATTGACACTATTTACAAAGAGACCTAATCAAAGTGTATCTATACCGAGTAGTATTTGGACTAATATTTCCGAGCTTAGCTCTGTTAAAGATAATCTAGTTATACAATTTGAAGAACTGTATGACGATCATGAATATTCTGATCAAAGTGCCACACTACCAGTCTCTGCTTACTACAATTTAGATAGTAAAAATTTAAAAGATTTTTTTGAAACAAAAAATCTACCACTTACTGCTACTAACTGGATTTATAAGCAAGGTACATACGATATTAATGATGAGGAACTCACTTTTAATATTGACCTTGCAACTCAGATCTTACAAAAATATATTGGAGAAAATAAATTTGCTGTTTCAACATCTACTCCAGCCCCTAGTTCTTCTACAGAGTTTTATGATATAGTTATATCGTCTGGTAATAACAATTTTTATTGGCCTAAGGGTGTTTACAAGCCTGACATTTCTACAGTTACTATATATAAACCTGTACCGCTGACAGCTTCAAATATACAAGACCTTGGGGTAGCAGGAGACTCTATTCTTAACTCTGACACTATATTTGTTAAAAGTGCTAAAGGTATTGAAGGAGCTTGGTTAAGATTTAAACAATACGATGAAACGGATGCAGCTGTTAATTCTTATATTGAAGGAAATAAAACAACCACATTTAAGTTCCCGTTTCCTGGTTTTGGTTTATCTGGAGAAGATATTGAATGGTCTGGCCCAAGCTTAAACTTCACAACTGAATATTCTTATTTAGAAACTGAAATAAAAGAAGCAATTAATGCTGCTTATTGGAATACAGACACTAGCAACTTTCAAATAACCCCTATTAGTTTAAACTCTACAACTTTAATAGATTCTGGAGCTTATGCTAATGATTCATATTTACTTGCAGACAAAATAACAATTCGCCCTAACCCACCACTTTACGATTCTACTAATTACTCTGGGGAAATACAAGAAGCTTGGTTATATAAAATTACCAAAACAGATATACCTGTTAATATTGGTAATAGTGTTATTGTGTGGCCCTACCAGAGAGTTGATCCTAATGAACAATTTCCTTCTTATATACCCTCTAATATAAATACCGTTTGCGAGCCTTTAAATTTATCAAGCATACCGGTACCAGGGGCTACAAGTTCGAGATATCTATCGAGTGCTGATAAGATTTATAAAATTCAAAACTATACAGATACAATAGATCTAGCAGTTGAATGTGCTTGGTTATCAGGAACAGAAGCTATTTATGAAAATCGCACCGGTGTTAGTCAGCCCAGTTTAAACGGAATATTTAAATCAGGGGAATATAGTCGCTTTATTTGGGAGGGACCCGATCTAACAGATGCAGATTTAGTTTTTAAAACAATAAAACATCAACCTGATTGCACCTTCACGACAACGGCTACTTCTTATAAAGATTTTAGTCTTTGTACATGCTATCAAACACTTTTTACTCCATTTGGACATTCAGGTACTGATTATGATGATAATAACAGAGTTGCTGATTTTATCGCAGAAGATCTAGTTCCGTTCGAAGCTTTTAACTTACTTAGTTGGCGAGATATTTTTAGTACAAATTATACGTCTAGCTCTGCTTTCGGATGGTATAGAACAAATAAAGAGATCGGATGGGGAGATGGCAGCTGGCGAACCGGTTCTTCCTTAGTAGACAACAAACTTTATCTTCGCTACGGTAAAACATATATATATTATCGAGCAAAAGATACATCTCTTAATAACACCTTACCTGAACTTGTCATTCGCTATCCTTATCTAAACCCTAGTGTAAAATGGATGAAGGCCATTAAAAATGAAATTAATGAATGGGTTAGTACCGATAGTGAAGCCGATATGGTTATCCGCCCGGGCGATTTATTGATTTACGAAAAAACTGCTACTACATCCTATGACTATATAAGTTCAAGTACTAATATACAAAACATTGGTCCTACAGCAGCTAATATTAATACAATATGGTCTGACTATAACTATGTAACTATTGGAGCTAGTCAGTTTGGAATCCCTCAATCGGTTACAGTTTTTTATCCTACAGATATATTTACAGTTAATGGAGCGAGGGATGTTGATCTATCAACAGATTACTCTCAATATCCATTTACTAATTATAATAATATTGTTAATGGTGTAGTTAACTGGAAGCTAACAGACCCGTTTAATCAGGAATATTTTATAAACAATGTTGCCCGCTTTACATTCCAACCAAATGTAACTGGAGTTTATACAGTGATGTTAACTGCTATAACAGCAGCTAAAATTTTACCTGGAAAAACATACACATCGACCGAGTCAGGGCTCATGATATTTTCAGATATACCTCCTATAACCGCTATTGATACTTATATAACTCAAACTACCAATTTAAGTACCTACAGTATTATACGAAACGTTCCTGGGTTTGTTATTAACGCTCAACTATATGGGTGGAACTATAACACTAATAAGCCCGCATCTAACACTATTGGGGCTCGTCCCTACTGGGCAAATAGCTCAACACTTTATCGAGATATAGATAGTTGGGGAACACCGTTTCGTTTAGTAGATAACTACAATATTGTAACTCAACCAATCATATCTGATATACAGCTAAACGCAAATAATTTATTTGAATATGAACGCAAATATTCAACATCTTTTAGCTGGGTACAACCTATTAACTATAAAACTGAAGTTAATGAAAGTGTATGGTCTACAATTTATTTTAATACCACCGGAGCTTCAAATTTTGAACATATTTTAAACAATTTAACCAATCAATTAGTTGCTCGAGTATCTAATGATACGTCGCCCATAATATTTCAAAATATTGTTAATAATCAACCCGTTGAAGTTTGGTATAAAGCTCTAAATTCTTTTATTTGGAATATAACAGCTGAACCTTCCATTAACAGTGTAGTATATTCTAATCCAATTCCTGAATTAAGAATAGCTGCAGATAGACCTTGGAATAATCTAACAAATAGGTATTTTCCAAAATATAATATCACTCCGGCATTAGACAGCCTTTACACAGAACAAGATAGAGGTGGTTTTTTCACCCCAAATAATTTAGGTATATCTACATATCTTAATAAAGATTTTATAGGGGTTCTGCAGATCTCTTCTACTGCTTTATCTGGAGTTTTTGAAGATGCCTCTACAAGAGTTGGTGGTCGCGGTTTAACAAAAGCTGATCAACCTACTCCATATACACAAGTCATAGAGAATAATATATGGTTAAAAGAGCCTATTGTATCAGGTCCTATTGCTGGTACAATAAAAAAACAAATAACTAAAAAATATCAAAAGTTTATACCCTATCAATCCACATATGAAACTAACCCAAGGTCTCAGGTTGGTCTAATATTACCAACTAGTCGACAGACCCCTTGGGGTGCAGATCAAGATTTACTATGGACTGATACCGCCAATAAACCAGAAAGCTTTTCAGGGGTACCTAATGTAAGTGCATGGGGTCAATCTCAAATTCTTAAAAATACCTCTAAGATGCTCACTAACTGGGTTACTGATATATTTGGTAACCAATACGGTTTATATAAAGATTTACAAGATTTGAATTCTTTTAGTAATCGGTACACACCAGGAGAGATTTGGATTAGAAAAAACTCTCAGTTTGTATCCCCTGCCCAAATAGCTTTAAGTGCAGTTTTTGATACCTATAAAGCTTATAACTTCTATAATCAATTAACAGGAGACGGTGTTAGAAAAATAGACATGTTTTTTAATACTCTATATATTGAAACATCTAGTATTATTTTATTAGAAGATATTAATTTTAATTATGAAACTGATAATATTTTTAGTATATCTGATAACTCCCGTCAGATACCTTTAATATATGCTTCTAATGATCAGAATATATCTCAAACCCTTCTTACCCCCGCTTCTACAATACCGGTAATACCAGGAGACACATGGTTTTTCCCAGAAAATAAAAAAGTAATATTAACTGTTTGCGGATTAGATAATACAGTACTTTACCCGTTCTTATATGAATATAGTTTAATTAGTAAAGATTTAATTAAAGTATTTCCTAAAAATTTAAGTGACATAAACACAATTAACACTCTTAGTAGTTTAGATATACAGGTTATTGAGCCGCCGGTTATCTCATACGATGAACTTAAAAAAGAATTTATTTTAACTATACTTGGTAGAAATACCAATAATAAAGACAATATTATCGAAATTTCTATAAACAATTTACCTGATATGGTTTTAAACGATATAAATGTTTATACCCCTACAGAAACACTCTATAATAAGGTGCCACCTTTTGTTATAAGCCCTCTTTCTATATCTACTTCTGCAAATAATATATTTACCTATACGGTTTCAGCTTTAAATGAACCTAATACGTATACTTTACTAACAGCTACTAATTGGGCATCAGTAAACAATTTCGGTGTATTCTCTCTTACTTCTCCATCATTAATTGGCAATTACTTTTTACCTTTTGTTGTAAGCAATAACATCGGGCCTACTTATTACTCCTTACATATAAACGTTACAGCATAATATGACTACAAGCTATTCCATAATTTCAAGTATAACAGTGCCAGAAAATTATTCCTGGGACGACGGTAACCCATTTAGTACCACCGTTTCTCTAGTTACAGGTACAACTAATTCCGGTTATATAATTGGTTATGCCCCTGGTGTAAAAATCACTTTTCAAAATAGATCTACAGATGATGAAGGTTTTGATTTTGTAGAATATACATGGAATTTTAACGATTACTATAACTCTCTCTACAATAATATTTCTTTATCATGTAAACAAAATGTAACACATACATTTATAATGCCTGGGGAGTATACAGTAAGCTTAAAACACTATCAAACTAAAACGATACCTGTTTTAATTGACCCTGGTTTACCAACTTTATCATGTCTTGGTAAATATGATATTGAATGGTATTGGGATAATCTTAGCGCAACTAATATTTGCCGTACATGGTTTGAAACAGAGTGTAACGCAAGTTTTGAAAAAACCTGGGATGATGAATTAGCATGCCTCGGTAGATTTTGTAAATTTTGGTCTTGGACTCAACTTGAAAAGCAAGGAGGGGCTAACCCCGTAACTTGGGAACAAACTAAAACTGAAGCAGAATTTACAAAACGTTGGTTATACGAACCACCCACAACAGTCTGTTCTTCTGGAGAGAATGCTACATTTATAGATGTACAACAAGTACAAGAACAAACTTATACTCCATCGACAATAACAGTACGAGTACTGGAAATTAAACCTACTGCTAATATTTACTCAATTACTCAACCTACTACAGGGGTAACACCATACACTATTGAACTAACACCTCAAGAAACAAAAAGTGGTAGTTTCCCTATTGATAGAATCGTTTGGGACCCAGGGGATGGATCAGGCCTTAAAACAGTAACACGCCTCGAGGCTCCCGATGTAAACACCTTTACCTTTACAAATTATTTTTCTGCTGATCCTTTAGACCCTAGAAATTATAATCTATTACATACATATAAAAGAGGTCTTAAAACTTACCCTATTTTTTACCCCTCATTAACAGCATTTAGTAGCTCCACGGATAGTTATGATACATGCTCGACAACAGTTGGTCCGATAGTTTTATCATCTATCTCAGGACAAACTCACCTTTTAGGGGTTCGTAATAGTTCTGCCGGTAGATTATATAGCATACAAACTCAAGATTATGTCTCCTTTATGACTACACAAACAGCAACAAACACTCAAGAATATGTAATTACTATCCCTAGCAACCCTATAAGACCTATTATATTACAAGAGCAAATATTACGCGGTAACAACGGGGCAGGTTACCCTGAACAGAGTATATTTGTATGCTAACCTAAAACAACTATTAAATATTACAAATGGCTAAGGTTACATATAAATCTTTAACAGCTTTACAGCCGGTTGAATTAAGATACGAGTACTTTAATAATGAAGTATTAAAGACAGAATCGGTCGGCTTTACTGAAGGGTATAATTTTTATAAAACCACAGGTCTTATTAATTTTACAGATACTTCTATTAATAAAGGCTCATGCTTTGTACTAACTACAGCCACAAGTCTTAAAGATTTTTTTTCTGAATCTACTAATTTATCTATAGGGGAAATACCCGGAACGTTTAAATTACAACCTCGTAACTCTTTGATCTATTATGCTGGCTATGATTCTACAACAAACACTATAAACATTAATTCATTTGAAGGTACTAATTTTTTTATAACCCCTATAAATTCTGCGGGCAATGAGGTTGAGATTCGATTAGGGGATCTCTATTTGCAAATTGATAGCACTTACCCGTATACAGTTAGATTAGGAAAAAAAATAATTGTTGAAGAAGAGAAATATAGACAACAATTTATTTTTATGTTTGCAAACGGCTTTATTAGCTTCAAAGCTTTAACTAATGCTGGTTACCGCTATTTAAGTTATGGTACTGATAACATTCTGAGAGCTGTAGGACTCATTTTAAATGATTCTATAATAAATGACTACTATTTTAAATGTATTGATGTAACTACAAATATTATGCCTTATGGTTATACTCCAACAAATAACTGGGTAACATACTTTCTTGATTTTCCAAATCAAGTAAATAATAAAGATGTTTCTCTTAATAGAGAATTTATTAATACTCCAGTAAACTTCTTAATAGATTTTCCTATTGAACAGGCAATAAAAACAGGTAAAACAACTCTTAATATAGCAAATCTTAAAACTGGCTTTACCCCTGCTGGTGGACCTACCCCAGTAGATAACAGTTATACCGAACCAATACTTACTACAAATTAATGAACAATTTTAATCAAAGAAAATACTATAAAATTTTTTCAGGTTCTAATCAAACGGGCGGTTATGATAAAATTCATTTAGGTTATGAATCTGAAACAGCTGAAATTATTTTAAAAAAAGATAAAACTACCTCTTTTCATGTACCGTTTTTTAGCTCTATAAAAGATTTGATACCTGAACAAATTATAGGGGACGGTGCTGTACCCGGACCCATACCCGCTATGGCGGATCGTATTTTTCAAAAACAGAGCGGTTATGGCCAAACTACACCATGGGGATCTACAACCGGGCCAGCAGACGGTAAATGGCTGTGTAGTTGGTTGTATTCTCTTTCAGGTGAAACCCCTCAGTGGTTAGACCGTTATTATAACCCAGGTCGAATAACTTATGATGAAGCCTTTAAGGGAGAAATAACCCCTGAAGGGTATAAAAAGAATGACCCGGTTTTTATAGATACGCCATCCTCTATGAAAATAGAGCCAGGGGTTTATTATCAGTATTTTCATAATGGTGAAAAAACAGCACAAGAAATAGTTAATACCTTTGCTGGTAATGATAGCTCTCATTTAAGATTAGATCTCGATACTTGGACTAGTATACCGCCCGATAAATCAATTTATAATAATCAAGTGTTTATTAATAATTTTAAAGACGCGTGGTCTATAGATCTAAAGGAGCCTGATGTAATAGATAGAAATGCTTTAAATTTTAAAAATAATAATTTTATAGATGCACGAGTCACTTATTCTGATAATTACAATTTATCTAATGAATTTACTATTAATTTTTGGATACAAGAAGATAATTGGGACAACGCTACCAGCACTCAGTTAGTTGGCAATTTTAATTACGGAGGCTATGGCATTTTTTATAATAATTTAAAAAACTATCCATTTTTTGTAATACCGGAAACATTTTATGGACATCTTTTTTTCTTTAATCAAGAAGGTAACAACTATTTAGATAAAAGCACTCAGCCAGTTATAACCAATATAGATACTCCTTTATTAAGTGGCTCTAGCTCCCCTATAAAAGTTGCTATTAACGGAGAAGAAGAGCTAGTTGTTATTGATACCGGGGTACTCAACAGTGTCTATAAAGTTAATCACTTAGGAGACATTTTAGCTATACCTAGAACCTCTAGCGGTACACCTTTAGTTATTATCGGAAATTTAAAAGATCTTATTATAGATAAAAACAATAGTTGTTATATTATAACGACAACTAGTACTTACTTTTTTGATAAAAATTTAACTCTTATAAGTTTATCTGCTGATAGACCTTATATTGATAACAAAAAATTTGCATATGACATTAACGGTATCTTACAAGAAGAAATATGCTTAGATTTTAAATTTGATAATTTAAACAATAAATGGGTTATTAATTTGCAAGGAGATCTTTTTTTTAATAATCAGCAAATAATCAATATAACAGACTGTACAAGTCTAGCTATTGACCCGATGAATAATATATGGGTTTTATATGATAGAAATAAAATTGTAAAATATAACGCTGAAACTTTATTACCAACAGCTACTTACGAAGTAGGTTTAAATGCCAATAATGGAGTACGTAACTTAAGCTTTATTAGTAGTTATGATCGAAATACAAATACTCAAACTTGGTATGCTCTTGCCTATTATAGCGACGATCAAATATTATATCAACTAACACTAAACGGAGAAATTAAACAACTCACCTTTATACCAGATAAAATTAATATTGAGCAGTCTCCACCAGCTCAACAAGACAAGAGCCTTCTTAAATTTTCTGCAACCGGAGATTTTACAGGTTACGAATGGAAGCGGATATTTAATAATGTGCTTTATGGTAATACCCCACAAATACAATTTAAAATTGCAGCTCAAACATCTATAAAAAATACCCCACTAACCACTTTTACAGTATCGGTTCCAGTTCAATATTTTTCTGACAATACATGGCATTTAGTAACCTGTACATATGAAAATCAAACAATGAAGGTTTATATAGATACTAGATTAAGAGACCAATTAACTCTACCTGGCACGTATAATTTAAGTTATGTAAGAAAAAATGATCTTTATATTGGTACCCCAAGTGGTAAGTTTACAAATCTTAATATTGAACTTAACTCAAAAGCATTAATATTTAACGGCTATATTGACAATATTAAAATATACGATTATGCTCTTAAACCAGAAAGTTTACAGCTGTTTTTAAGGTCTCGCTTTATAGGCCAAGATCTAACTTGGAACCTGCCTACAGCCCCACTGCAGTATATAGAAGGTATAGATAGATTTTTTAAGCATAAGTTACCAGGATCTAAAAGTACCTTTTTTAAGTTAAAATTATCAGGCCTACAAATAAAGGACCCGGGTACACGTAAAACAGTAGAGGCTTTTATAAAAAACGCCATACAACAAACAAAACCAGCTTATACAGAGTTATTACATATAGAATGGGTAGAGTAATAAAAAATCTTTGTATTTTTAATTTTCAACCGTTAAATAATCTAAATGGCTCTTGGTGCAATAACAGTTAGTGCAGTCCGCTTTGATAACGAACCGTTTGTAAGATCGTTAACTGCGACAATATTGCCAGGCACTGGTACAGTACCCTTTGGTACAGAAACTGTTGCTTGGCTTTATAGTGATGAGGTCTGGGCTGTTACAAAAACCGGTCAAAGTTATGTATCTGAAACAACTGGAACATACACTCAATTAAGTACAGTTTATTTTTATGTTTCTACTGATACATACGATTTTCGAGTAGCATCCTATGATTTATTTGAGCAAGTAATTTTAGCAGTATATTTAGACCCAGTTCCTAATATTTTTTCTTCAGATAGTGTACAGATCATATACGACAATTTCCCTAATATTCAAGTACCGACTTTGTATTTTAATAATGAAAATACAAATTTTTCATCATTATTTTATAGAGAAAAAAGACCTCAGTATACTTTTAATTTAAGCGCAACTGTCGAGGAATCTTTTATTAACCCAACAAATTATCTACTTTCAAGTGAAAGTTTTAATAGCTGGACAATACAAAAAAATATAACAGCTACTAAACAAGGGCAGTTATCTCAAGACGGGGAATCATTAGCTACACTACTTATACCTATTAGTACAAGCATTTTTAACACAATAGGTTCTATTTCTAATTTTAATAATATATTAGGTACAACCCCTCACCCACCAGGTACGTATACCGTTGGGCCAACCGGTTACACTGTTTTTGGTAATGGACAAAACGCAGTTTTTGATATAAAAGTTACTAGCGCTAGCGCTGTATCAGCAATTGAAATTTTAAATGGAGGTCAGAATTTTAGTCCAGGAGATCTTATAACTATTAATAATTCGATTTTTAATTTAGAAACAGATACTTACCCGATCAGCTTTGAAGTAGAAAATATTTTAAATGTAAATCATGAATTAGGACAAAATGTCTATCTAGACCCCGATACCTATACATACTCTGTTTTTGTTTATCCGTTGAGTGGTAAGTATGTATATCTTAAGGGCTTTAATAAAGGAGAGGTTATTTTTGATATTGAGCAAGGTCTGTCATATCCAAATGGAAATTGGTTAAATAGTACAGTAGATTTTGTTGATACGAGTTTACCTATCTTTAACCCTTTAGGTGTAGGTTTTAACGACGTAGTTCGTTCTGTAGTTGTATCAAGTGATCGAATTTTTGTAGGAGGAGACTTTACCTCTTATAATAATATACCAGTAAATCGTTTTATATGTTTAGATAGAGACGGTGTACCAGTACCAACATTCACTGTCGGCTCTGGGTTTGATAGTAGTGTACGAGTTATAACACCGTCCCAGGACGGTTCAAGTTTATTTGTCGGGGGAGATTTTACAGAATATAGTGGTATAAGTGCAGGTCGTATTATTAGTATAAATGCTTCTACGGGAGATGCCCTTCCGGGTTTAACCGCGCTTCCGGGCTTAACAGGGTTAGGGTTTAATGATCAAGTTTTAAGTATAGCAGTATCTGGCACTAATTTATTTGTTGGAGGAGCATTTACAGAATATAGAGACGTTTCTTCTAACAGAATAATTTGCTTACAAAGTGAAGATGGAGCAGTAAATTCTAATTTTATAACCGATTCCGGATTTAACGATATTGTTAGAACTATTGCTGTTGATTCATCAAATAATCGTGTTTACGTTGGGGGGGACTTTACACAATATAAAACTACTACTACAAAGGTACAAAGAATTATCTGTCTTAATAGAGTAGGAAGTTATGTCAGTGGCTTTACGCCAAATACTTCGGCTTTTGATGATTCTGTTTTTGCTTTAAAATTAGATAGTGCTAATAAAGTACTGGTAGGTGGTAGTTTTACTAATTACGATAAAATTAATAGAAGAGGGATTGCTCGTCTTTTAACAACAGGGAAAACAGATGCAGCCTTTAATCCCGGAAACGGGTTTGAATATGAAGCCGGCTCTACAACAAGAGCAACAGTTAAAAGTATTACAATCGATCCAGTAGATACAAATATATATGTTGGAGGTACCTTTACTGTTTATAATAATGAGCCTAATAATAAAGGTATAATTTCATTAACCCCTACAGGTTCAAAAAATATCGACTTTAATAATAGCAACCTATACTCTACACTAGAGCTTGAAGATTTAGTATTAACTATAGAATTATTAAGTAATTCGATATTTGTAGGTGGAGCGTTTAATTTAATAAGAACTAGACCTATAGGGAGATTAGTAGAATTAAACAAAACCGGTACTATACCAACACTAACTATAACAGAAAACCGTTTTCAGTTATGGAGACGCTGCACTGCTACTTTTTCTCTATCAGATGGAGACAATTATGATGCTTATATTGGCATAACTACAAATACAGAAAGCGTATCATCAGCAACTACAGGAACTGAAACACTACTTATTTGGGGTAGTCAAATTAATAGAGGGCAAGCTAGTACTTTTGCCCCCTATATATCAACTCTTCATGTACCAAGAACTGTAAAATATAATGATACTTGGATTTCATTTAATAATAGTAATATAAAAGCTGGTACTGTACCTCTTACTTCAACAATTTATTCTGCTCTTTGTAGCTTTAATACCCCAACCCCCACTGTTTGCAGTATTAATATTACCCTATCAGCTAGATCTACCTTTGATTCCTTTTCACCTTGGTTTACACCACATATAGTAACAAATAGTTTAACCGGTGTGTTTCTACAAAAAATGCTAACCGCAGACTTTATAGGTTTCCCTGTAAACTATTTTGATTCATTTGGAAGACAGATTACTGATTTAAATTTTGTAACTGAAACATACACGACGTCTCCCGGTTTATGTTTTTATGGAGAGGGTCATACCGAGGTTATAAAACTTTCTGCAAAAAATCAAACAGATATTAGTAGCTACTACTGGACAATAGGCAATGAAGATACAAGTTTTTATGATATATCAGCAATTGATTCTATTAATGGGCTTTTCCAGATAACTGTTTCAAGTACTATCGGGAATTACCCTACTATACCTATAAACTTATTAATAAGTGATGGTACGATTCTTTCTTCTGGTCCTTTTTATTACTTAGATGATAATACCGGGGAGCAATTATCATACCCATTTTTTTATACTACAGAGAATAATTCTAAAAATACAAACTTAAAAGACTCTATAAAGATAGTAGGCTTTGAAACTCCAGCTTCTGCATTTAATCCAGGTATTGTCGGAGATAATATATTTTTACCTGCAGACGGGGCACCCGTTTTATATGATGCATTTTTAAAGGTGTCTTTATCAGGTTTTAAAGGTGAAATTTTAGATTCATGTTACGATAAATACAACTTAATTTGGAGATGGTCTACGTTTACTGGGTGCACCGCAGACCCAACAAGTTTTATAGGACTACCTTCAGCTTGGTCTACGATGCAATGTCTATATTCAGCAGGGTCCTTACCCTCTATGACAGCTACACCTGTTACTGCAGAGCCCGGTCCGTTTACTAAGACTTGGAAGCCAGAAGGAACATCTAATCTTTCTGCAGAAAGATCGCCCTTTTTTTGTTTTGGTTCTAATATTCTTTGGACTTTATCTACACAAAGATGGACAATTAATCAATCTAACCCTGGGGATATAACAAATTACACATATCCGTTACAATATCTTAACAACGGTTCCCTACCTACTACTATAGATATTAATGCTAATACTCGTCTATTAGTACGTGGTGAACAAATAGTAACCTGTACTATTTCATCTCCTCCATTCGATTGGGGCCTTAAAGAATTTATTATTTCTGAAGACAGTGCTTTTACAATACTTTCTCGTGGTAATTTTAGCTTTTATTTGTCTAACAAATATATTTTAACAGGAACAGCAATCACCTTTGAAAATATTTCCAGAGGTTTTAATAATGTTCAAAGTATTATTATTGATCTCGGAGAAGCTAATAGTATAACTCTAACCCCTGAAACTTTGTATCAGAATTTTACAGCTACATATAATTCAGTTGGACCTAAAACTATTACTGTTACAACTTATTATCAACCTAGCGCAAGTTTATCCCCCTCTATAGATATTTTTAGTAATGTAATTAATGTTATACCTTTTTATGATAGTGTTATTCCTGAAAATTATCTTACCGAGAGTACACCTTTAAATTTACCGTATCCTGAAAAACCTTTAATAGCTTCAAACGAATGGGCTGTTGAAGATAATATCAATTCTGTATTTCGTAAGTTTTACGAAAATTTACAATACCTTGAAACCAGAAGCAACATGTATGAATACACTCCAACAGAGTATTATGGCTGGCTTGGTAATATACCCTTAGAAAGTCAAGTTAAAGAAGAAATGAATGAAGTATGTCCTTTATGGACATGGGTAGACGTTGATTGCTTAGAGAGCGACGAGATTGTACATTGGGAAGATACACAAATAGTTAGTGATGCAACCCCCTCTATAACTACCACAGGACCATTAGCTAGTTGTGGTACGTGGCAGCAACATCAATGCAGCCTTAATATAGTTAACCCTGATTGTTACGGTAATTATGGAATAGAATGGAAATGGAAATCACGTAAAGCTGCAGCTTCTACAAAATTAATAACATGGAAAACTACAAAATGTAATGAAGCTTATGCAAAAAAATGGAAATTTGAACCTTGGATTACTCAAAACGGAGAAACCATAACAGGTATACCGTGTGTTATTGGAGAGTGGCATGTTAATATTCCAAAAATTGATACGTTTAGAGATCCAATTCCAAGCTGTAAACCCTTAACTAGATGTAGTTATAGGGATATTGTAAGTAGGAATAATATTCTTTATGTTGCTTTAAATACTGAAATAAAAATTTTATCCTCTAATTACTCTCCGATACAAATAACTAACAAGCGTTTAATAGATGATGTATTTTCTTTTAGAAATATTAAAGCTATTGGACTCGATTCTACAGACAAACTTTTTGTATTAGACGGAACACTAAATAAGATAGCATCATATAAAGTAGATTTAACGCAGTCGATACCGTTTGAAAATTATCTATCCTGGGGTGGCTTCGGTTCAAAAAAATCAACCTCAAAATTTTCAAGACCTAACGACTTACATATTGATGCTGAGGATAATATTTGGATAACTGACACCGGTAATAACTGTATTAAACAATACTCAAATAACGGTAGCTGGCTTCAAACTATTACTAATGAAATTTTAGACAATAATCCACCTATTAGTATGTGTGTAGATAGTGCTAATAGTTTACACGTATTAACAAACAAAAGTGTGTATGTATTTTCTAATCGAGGGGAATTTGTAAATGAATATTCGTTTTTAGACGAGGCAACAGAAACCCCTCTAAGAATTACTACAAGCTATAATAGAGAGGTCATTTATATTAATACACCATCACAAGTTATAAAATATTTTAGAAATGGGGTATTTTTTGGATTTTTAGCAAACAATCTGCAATGTGTCACAAACATTAGCAGTGTTTATCAGGATGAATATCGAAACACATTGATAGCTTCTGAAGATAAAATAGTCAAGTATGTTGATTTAATGACCACTAAGAGCATAAAGGGCAATCTACCAACTACATACAGAACTTTAACAGATTTACTTATTCACAAAGAAGAGTACATACAAAGCTGGGTATATACAAGATCGTTTCAAAAATTGTGGGATAATATTGAGATATTTAGGCATGCATTAATTTTTGATAATAGTAATCTCTGCAAACAATATGTGCCCCCTGTACACAATAAAAATAAACTTACAGTTGGACAAAACGAAATTGTTACATCTTCTGTTATTAATAGAAATATTAACTATCTTTGGGATAATTTTTTAACATTGCTAAATTATTTTGATCCAAAATGTATACAATCAATTGAAGAAAAAAACTTATAAAAGTAATACCTTTTAAAGTATTATTTTTACAATATGAACAATGTAGTAATTATAAAAATAGATATTAAATAATAAACAAAGATATGGCGCGTGTTGAAACTACCACTATTCAAAAAACAGAATGTATTGGCAATTCTTTAATTACTATTAATAGCAATTTTGATAATCTTAAAAATGCTATTAACACTCTTCAGACCGGTATTGCTTTACAAGATGAGACAGTGCAATTAAGCACTAATATAGAAACTATAAATTTTGTAGGCGCTGGAGTAAACACTATTATAGAAAACGGTATAGCAAATATCAATATACCCGGTAATGAACCACTTAAGGTAGCTCGATTAGAGGAGCAAGGTATAAATTCCGGTGGTGGTAAAAATAATTTTTTTATATTAAACGACGGTTCAATGAGAGTCTGTGGCTTTAATGCTAATGGAAGTTTAGGAACCGGTCTAGGGGATGTTCGTGTATATACTCCAAAAATACCTGCTTTCAACCCCCCTCTCGAGGTAGACGAGAGTATAGCTAAGTTACAAACACAAGGAGATTGTACATACGCTATTACAACTAAGGGTCGACTATATGGTGCTGGTTATAATGCTCAGGGACAGTTAGGACAAGGCAACACTGTAGCTTTTTATACTGTGTTTAGTTTTATAGATGTAACGGGTAACGGTTATACCGCGGCACCTAATGACCCTATAACCCACATATCAACTGGTACAGGCTTTCAATTTACTTTTACTACAATATTTGCATTAACAAAATCTGGCAACCTTTATGCTTGGGGTTATAATAATTTAAGTCAAGCAGGAATCTCTCAAAGACAGACCGGTAACACAATAACGGTACCTCGCCCCGTTTCAAATCTCGGGATAAGAGGTCGTTTAGTTACTTCTGGCGGCAATAGAAATGCTACTACCACTTTTGTTGTTGATAGCGACGATAAGCTTTATGTTGTAGGCCGTAATGCCGATGGACAAGCAGGTATTAATGACAATACAGGCCCAGAAATTAATATAAGTAATTTTACACTTGTTCAAGGTCTACCTTCTGGGTATCGGGTTAACAATATTCGAGTCGGTGGAACGGCTAATAACATTACCACCTTTGTAATATTAAAAGATGGAACACTATGGGCAGCTGGAAGAAACACCAATGGGGTAGTGTTCGGAAACGCAACAACGTCTCCTGCTAATCAAATCTCTTTTACAAGAGTTTCTGGATTTACAGACGCAGATTATGTTGTAGACGTTGTTGCACATATAGATGCAAACTCTGTTACTTGCTGGGCACTTATAAGAGACGGAGATTTTTACAGGTTAAAAAGTTGGGGTAACGACTCTTTTGGGCAAATGGGCGTTGATAGTGTTGCAACAACAAGAGGGGTAGTATCTAGTATTAATTGGCCCTGGATAAGAAGTGGGGCTAAAGTAAAGCAAATAGTTGTTGCAGGTGCAGGTACTGCAAAAACAACACTTGTTCTAGATACAAATAACTATTTATGGGCAGCTGGTTATGGTGGTACAGGCTTATTAGGTAACGGTACACTCACTGTTACAAATAATACATTTCGAAGAGTGCTTTTTAATCCAGCTCTAGGTACCCCTGTTGAAATTAGAAGCACTAATAATGACTTCGGCCGTCCACCGCCTGGCCGTGGTTATATTGCTAACTTTTTAGTATTATTAAATACTGGAAAAGTTCTTGGCTGGGGATACGACAACGTAAGTTCAGGTCAACTCGGCGTAGATGCTTTTCCTGAGATTACTACTATACCTAGCATTGTACAAATTAAAAATTAAATTATAATATATGAGCTTCTTTACTACAACAATAGATGAAAATCAATGCATTGGAGACTCTCTTGAAACTCTTAATGCTAATTTTAGTGCTTTAGATACAGCTACACTTAATCTTTATACAGCACCGGTTGTAGCGTTTACTTGCGAAAGAAACGGAACTGGCACTCAAAATCAATTTATGAGTTTTGGTAGTGGTGCAACTCAACATGAAGGAACATGTATGCCCTTTGCGGGTAAAATTATCTCTGCTACTTTACAGGTTTACGGAGTTACTGGTACAGTTACAACAGACCCTTGTGTTAACGGTGTAGCGCAACAAGAGTATAGACTTACAACTACCGGTATTAATTTAACTGGTAATAATATTCGGTATTACACTGCTCCGCAACTGTTGTTTAATGTTGGAGATAGGTTAGGGTGGAAGCAGGTAGGTATACCCTCCTCTGCAAACTGTTATAATGTAACATTTATAGTAGAGTTTAGCGGTGTACAAATATAAAAAACAGCCTAAATAGAATAAATATAATTATAAACCATATGAAGCAAAACCCTCTTTCCGAAATTTATGAATCAAAGGTATTAACCTCTGAAGCAGTTCCCTCTAACAAAGTTAAAGGAGACAAAGAACTTGACGATATGATGGATGCTAAAAAAGCTCGTCCAGTATCAGGTCAAGGACCAGAAGCTTGTAAAAAAGATGTACATGCACCAAAAGAGATGCATGGCACTGAAGTACACGACCCTAAAGTTTTAAAAGATTCTATGGAAAAACCAACAAAATCATTTGAAGGCTCATTTGAAAAGCTCTTCAAAGCAACAATTAATGAGCAGTTCCCTGGTGAAGAAGAAATGGGTATGGAAATGGAAGTTGAAGTGCCTACTTCAGACGACGAAATGATGGATGAGCTCGAAGGTGAAAAAGACGAAGTAACAGATCTGGTTTCTGATCTTAAATCAGTAATGGACCATCTTCAAAATATCCTTGATAAAATTTCTGAAGAAACAGGTGGTGGAGAAGAAAAGTCAGAAGAAGAAGTAGAATTCGGAGATCAAGAAGCCAACGACGTTGAAGATCTCGAAATGGAAGAAGAGCCAGTTAAAGAAGCAACAGAGCTAAAACCTCTTGGCGACAAGAGTAAGGTGCTTCAGAACAAGAGTAACAAAGTTGGTGGACATCCAAAAGTTCACGGCGGTAAGGCACACGGTGGAGATGTTGATTCAGATCCTAAGTTAAAGCCAGCTAAGGGTCATGATAAATCATATCAAAACCCAAAAGGTAAGCCTGAGGTTAAGTCGACTGTTAAAAAAGGCGATTTCTTTAAATAATAACTATTT
>Ga0247834_1001104_pt1 | contig 48531 bp, 35 predicted proteins | sample LaCruzMarch2015__8_FD_187118 | JGI IMG/M metagenome (GOLD analysis project Ga0247834, IMG submission 187118) | Freshwater microbial communities from meromictic Lake La Cruz, Castile-La Mancha, Spain - LaCruzMarch2015_12m | ecosystem: Environmental > Aquatic > Freshwater > Lake | place: Spain... | reverse complement strand
ACTTTTGCTAGATAATCCGCCCCCCGAATAACAGTTGACGGCGGGTGCATCCTCTGGTAAGAGAATCGGTATTGGTTGCAAGTGCGCCCGGGATCATCCAGATCGCCGGGCGTTTGCATGTCCAGCCCCCTCCGACCTGACCACGCCGCACCAGTCACACAGCACAGATGGCGGCACGTAGGATCACGGTCGGGCGCCGGCGGGCAGCCAAGCACCGCAGGGAGACCGCATGGCTTCGTCAAAGCGCCGCCGTGGGGCGCCGACCAAATTCCGGACGACGGACATCAGCAAGATTCGGGCAGCCTACGGCACATCCGGAGGCCGGGGCCGCCGCTCGAGTACGGGCGCGACGCTACAGCAGCTCGCCGAAGCTTGGGGCGCATCAGTCGCCACGATCCGCCACGTGATTCATGGCTCCGGTGCCTATGCCTCCTGAGACGCCCGCCCGCACCGGGCGTAGGTGCCGTGGGTTGAGTCTCCTCCGTCTCCCCGCGGCCCCGTCCATTTTCTGTAACAGCGAGGTCTCATGACCAACCCCATCCGCGTCCGCGCGCTCAGCAAGGTCGTCGACGTGACATTGAGCACGGACACCTCGGCCTATATTTCCGGCGACCTTCTGGCCGATACCCAGATCATGACCGACGCGTTCTGGGCGCAGGGTGGCACCGGCACGGTCACCTCGATCACCGTGATCGATGAGGACGACCAGGGGCAGGCGCTGGACGTGGTGTTTCTGCGCGCCAACAACACGCTGGGCACGGAGAACTCGGCCCCCACCATCTCCGACGCCAACGCCCGGGACATCCTCGGCTACGTCAACGTCCCCTCGGCCAACTACATCGACCTCGGCGGGGTTCGCGTCGCCTCGGTCAACAACATCCGCCTCGGCGTTCAGGCAGCGTCTGGCACGTCCGATCTCTATGTCGCGGCGATCTCGCGCGGTACCGGAACCTACACCGCCAGCGGTCTGAAGCTGCGCATCCACATCCAGGGCGACTGAGATGGCCCACAACCTTAAGTCGGCGAGCGTCGACGCCTCGTTCGGATCCGGCGCTTTCTTATTCGGGGCCGATAGTCAGGCGGCAACCGCGCCGTCGATCTACTCCGGCACGACGGTTTTCGATTACCTCAAGACGCTGGTCGGCGCCTGGACCAACACACAGTCCATCTCGGTCTCGAGCGCCACGGTGGCCCTGCGGATCACTCAGACGGGTGCCGGCGACATCCTCCGCCTCGAGGACAGCAGCAACCCCGACTCGACCCCGGTCGTATTCGACGCGTCGGGCAAACAAATCATCGGGCACACCGCGTCCCTGGTGGTCGGCGCGGCCTCCGGCAACGAGCGCCTCCAGATCCACGCCGCCGATGCCACGGGCAGTCAGGTGCTCAGCCGCTGGTCTGCCGACGCGGCCTCGCAGAACGTCTCGATGTTCAAGTCCCGGGCTGCGACGATCGGCACGTTCACGGTGGTCCAGTCGGGCGACGCGTTGGGCTCCATCAATTTCCTCGGCGCCGACGGCACCGCCGCTATCCTGGCTGCGGGCATCCGGGGTGAGGTGGACGGCACCCCCGGCACCAACGACATGCCTGGCCGCCTCCTGTTCCTGACGACCGCCGACGGCGCTGCAGGGCTCACAGAGCGCGCCCGCCTCACCAACGCGGGTAACTGGGGCATCGGCTGCACGCCGGACCGCCGCCTGCATGCGGAGTCGGACGACGCGTCCAACACCTCGGTCACCTACCTCGCCCGCCTCACGCACACGACGTCAGGGTCGCCGGGCAACGGGATCGGCGTCGGCCTCGAGTTCGAGGTGGAAACCTCGGCCGCCAACAACGAGATCGGCGCCACTATCGAGGCCGTGACCACGGATACGACTGCGGCGTCGGAAGACTTCGATCTGGTGTTCAAGGCGATGGCGGGTGGGTCCGCCGCCGCCGAGGTGTTCCGCGTCAAATCGACCGGCGTCCTCCGGGTGACGGCTGGCGCCACGGTCGCCAACGCATCCACAGCGACAGCCATGAGCTCGTTGGGCCCCGCCGGCGCCAACACGACCATCCAAGGGTGGGTTGCCCTCGACGTCGCTGGCACCACCCGGTTCATCCCCTACTGGTGACCCCATGAGCGCGATCGACAAGAAACTCGCCGAGCACCTCGGCTGGCTGATCCTCGAGAACATCAAGCTGCAGGCCGCCCTCGAGGAGGCCCGCGCCCAGGTCACGAAGCTGCAGACCGCCAAGGTCGCCGAACACCTCGCCAAGACCGAATAGCCCTCTCCCACGGGCTCCGCCTTGTCGCCAGCGTACCCGGCATCCTCCAGCAACGGGACCACGATGATGAGTTTCAAATTCGTGCGCAGCGCAGGTTCGGTCAACGGTCGCGACCCGGTTACGCGTCTCGATCCCAGGTGGTTAATCCGCCCAGCAGATCCGAGTATGTGCTGATCCCGCAACTACTTAGTATGCGTGGGCGGGGGCGGACGATCTGCCTCCGCCCGGTTCACGTGGAACTTCGAAGGGTATACGGATGCTCGACCACGAAAACGGCGAAGAGATCGGCGACCTCGGGCGACCTTTCATCAAGGTCCCCCTCGCCAAGTGGGCCGACACGAACCTCTGGCGGCAGGCCTCCGACCGTGCCCGCGCCTCGTTCCAGGCCAAGGGCGCCATGCTCCCGATCGTGTTCAACGCCCAGGACGTGCTCGTGCAGGAGTACCCGACCCGCAATACGATCGCGTTCTTGTTCTGCCGCAGGGTTGCGGGTGAGATGCTGTACGTCCCTGTCGTCCTGCGCCTGCCGCCCGAGACGGTCGTCGAGCTGAGGCTGGCCGGCCGCTGGCCGTATCATTCCGGGACGGTCCACTGATGGCCTACGTTATCGGCTCGATCCCCTACCTCAAGTGTCTCGTCCGCAGGGAGTACACCCGCAACCTTGCCGACCGCCATGGCGAGTACATCCCCGCCGTGGCTTACGGGGTCCGGTGCGTGCGGGGACACTCACCGTGGTTTCAGGTGATGCTGATGCAGCCAGAGGACGGCACCCCGAACAGCACCGGGGGCGCCAGCTACTTCCTCCCGATCGAGGCGCTGGTCACACAGCCCTGCGCCAAGCCGGCGGACATGACCTACGTCTGCCCTTGGGACGTGTTCAGTTCGGACTTCGGGGTCTGCACATTCGATTTCGTGGCCCGCGGCGCCTGCTACGTCCTGCCGGACCGCATCCCGGCGCAGTACCACACGACGCTCGATTTCATCGGCACCGATCTCGCTGAGGATCCGGAGCAGCACAAGAGCCTGCACATCGTCCTGCTCGAGAACGGTCTGATCGGGGCGTTCCCGAACAACCGGATACTCTGGCGCGACGACGCGTTCTGGCAGGTGATGGACACCCGCCCCGACTTTCAGTCCCTGGCCCCCGAGTTCAGAGCCGAGGGTCACAATCACATTCAGATGCAGGCCTACGCGACCCAACCCGCGCCGGCGCCGCTACTCAAGGCCGCCGAGTGACCTGCGAGTGTGGGCAGCCCGTTGAGGACGGGTGGTGTCCCTGGTGCCGGGAACGCAGGGGACACCGGGCACACGCCCAGACTACGGGGGTCGCGACCGTTCCCGCCCGTTCCCGTCCGCCAAGTCTTGGGGACACGAGCTCTATCAGCATCCGGCCACGGCCGGGAGACGGCCAGCGGATCAGATCCGGTAGCGTCAGACCCCTCCGCGCATCGGGAGTCCGCTGGCCGTCATTCCACTTCCCCCAGCAAGGGTGATCCACCATGGTATTCGACTTCCTTGAGGTAATCAACGATCCGGACTCCTACGCCGTGACCCGCCGCAACGGCGAGTTGCACGTGCGCCAGATATCGGACCTGACCGCCCAGGGGATCACGGTCCACACCCTGAGTTCCAAGTTCCAGACCCGTGGAACCCCCGATGGAACGGAGTCCGGAACGGAGTCCACCCTGGAACTGGAAGGGGGTACCCCATGACCAACGACCTCGCCGACCGGATTGCGGACTCCATCCTCGCCCGCATCGAGCAGGACAAGTGTGTGCACAAGTCGAGCGTCGCTGATGAGGTGCGTAAGCATCTTGCGGTCCATATCCAGCAGGGGGGTACCTTCGTGGTGACCGCCAAGGCTGAGGACTTCGAGTCGGACCGCGCCCTCAGAGACGCGCTCCGCAATACGAAGCAGTGGTACCGCATCAACCCGTCGGGTATCGGCCCGGATGCCCGCGCCGCCGTCGACCTCGAGGACATGAAGGCCGCCTACGCCGCCGAGATCATGACGCGCCGCTATGAGGAGATGATCCATCCCCATGGCGCGGCGACCGTCGGCGCTCTCCCGCAGACCGAGGGATAGGCAACTCACCATGGCCCGCAAGCCAACGAGCAAAGCCCCGGCCCCCACCAAGGCCGGAACCCCCAAGCAAAAGAAAAAAAAGGCCCCTCCCCATATCCGCGCCATCGTCGATCGCGCTGAAGCCCGCGCCAAGGGAGAGACACCAACCAAGCCGAAGGTTGCCATCGACCCGGTGATCAAGCCGGAGAAGCCGAAGCGCAGGTGGCGGCCGTTCGATCAGGATCTCGCCGACGAACTGTGCGAACAAATCGCGGCCGGTGGTTCGGTCCGTGCCTTCACGCTCGAGCCCGGTCGGCCGCACTACTGCACGATCTATAAGTGGCTGCGCGAGAACGAGGAATTTGCCAATCAGTACGCGCGCGCACGCGAAGACCAGGCTGACACCTACGCGGACTCCCTGGCCTACATCGCCGAGACCGACGAGGACGTCGCCCGCGCACGTCTAAAGATCGACACCATGAAATGGGTCGCCTCCAAGCTGAAGCCGAAAAAGTACGGCGATTTCAAAGCTGTCGAGCTTACGGGCGCCGCCGGCGGCCCAGTGCTCATCGAAGAGACGGGCGAACTGGATCAAGCGCGGCGGGTCGCTCTCGCCCTGGGCCGTGCTCTCGAGCGCCAGAAATTGAAGGTGATCGACGGTGCGGTTGGATAGCGGCTCGTTCGAGGATTTCCTCGCCGCATTCAAGGCGATGGACCCCGACGAGAAGCGCGCGGCGCTGGCTCTGGCCGACACCGAGACGAAGCACATGCGCTGGGTGCCCAACATCGGGCCGCAGACCGTGGCCTATGAAACTCAGGCCGACGAGACGTTCTATGGGGGTTCGGCAGGCGGGGGGAAGACCGCCCTCCTGTGCGGCCTCGCGGTCAATGAGCACAAGATCGCGCACATCTTCCGCCGGGAATCCACACAGGTCCGCGGCATCATCGACGAACTGACCAAGATCCTCGGGACAACTCAAGGGCTCAACCAGCAGTCCGGGGTGTGGCGGCTCCCCGACAACCGCGTGATCGAGATCGCCGGCATCAAGGACGAGTCCGACAAAGAAAAGTGGCAGGGCCGAGCCGCCGATCTGAAAGGGTTCGACGAGATCACTCACTTCTCGGAGTCGATCTACCGCTACGTCATCGGCTGGAACCGCTCGACCGACGCGGGACAGCGGTGCCGGGTGATCGCCACGGGCAACCCGCCCACCACGGCCGAAGGGCTCTGGGTCATCAATTATTGGGGCGCTTGGCTCGATCCGACCCACCCCAATCCGGCGCTGCCGGGCGAACTGCGGTGGTACACGACCATCGACGGCAAGGACGTGGAACTCGCCAGCGCCGCGCCGGTCGAGGTCAACGGCAAGCTGGTCACGCCGAGGTCGCGGACGTTCGTGCCAGCGAAACTCGAAGACAACCCGGACCTGATGCGGACGAACTATGCGGCGGTGCTCGAGGCGATGCCCGAGGAACTCCGGCGCCGGTTGCGCGACGGACAGTTCATCTCTGCGCTGCAGGATGACGAGTTTCAGGTGATCCCGACCGAGTGGATCCTGGCGGCTCAGAAGCGGTGGAGCCCGGACAAGCCGAGCGGTGTGGGCATGACGGCGCTCGGTGTCGACATCGCCCAGGGTGGCGCCGACCGCACGGTGATCGCGCCGCGATACGGGGACTGGTTCGCGCCGCTCGTCGTCAAGCCGGGTCGCGAGACGCCGGACGGGCCCACGGCGGCGGCGCTGATCATCATGCACATGCGCGATGCCGCCATGGTCAACCTTGATCTCGGCGGCGGATGGGGCGGTAGCTGCTACGATTTCTTGAAGTCGAATGACATGGTCTCGCTCACGGGGATCGTGCCGGGGGGCGCCAGCGCCGGGCGCACACTCGACGGTCGGCTCTCGTTTCGCAACGCCCGCGCCGAGATGTGGTGGCGGTTCCGCGAGGCGCTGGACCCGGCGTCCGAGCGTCGCATCGCCCTACCGCCCGACCCCGAACTGCGGTCGGAACTCGCGGCCCCGAAATGGCAGATGACCTCGTCCTCGGCAATCCAGATCGAAGAAAAGATCAGGATCAAGGAACGGCTCGGGGGCCGCTCCCCGGACAAGGGCGACGCGGTCGTCATGGCGTGGTGGAGCGGGAACAACAAGCGGCGCAAGTCGCTGCAGCAGCAGCGCAGCGTCCGCGACCTGCCGACCATGGCCAACCTCGGCGGTCGCACTTTGCACACACATCGCAAGCGCGGGGCCGAGGTCTACTCGGCCTCATCCACGTGGAAAGACGAGCAGGGCTAGGAGTGCACAATGGGTAACTCTGGCGGCATGGCCGTCCCGACGCAACCGCCGCCCAATCCGGCGCCGATCGAGGACGATCTCGCAACCAAACACCAAGCCGCGCAGTTGGTCGCCGACAAGTCGGCCGGCGCCTCGCGGACGGCGAACGATCTCGACGGTAACGAGGCCGACAAAGAGCCCGCGATCACGCGCGGCCAGCTTGCCAAGGCTGACACGTTCAGCCCGCAGCCCCGTCCCCGTGGCCCCGTCGGCAAGAGCCCGCGCGGTCCTCGGGTCGCCCCCGGCTCTGCTGGTGGCATCGCAACGTCCGCCGTCATCACAGGGTAAGGAGACCTCCCATGGGTGGTAAGAGCCCCCCGGCCCAAGCGCCGGCCGCCGAACCGATCAAGCCGCCGGCGCCGACCCCGGCACCTGAAGCCAACGCCGACGCGCCGCCGGGCGAGGCCGCTACCAGCTTCGCCACGTCCGAAGCGGCCAAGCAGCAGGGCGACGAAGAGAAGAAGGGGCTGGGCGCGACCACGAACCCCGCACAGACGCGCCGTCGCCGTGGTCGGGATGCCGCAGCAGTCGTCAACGAAGGCGCCGGACTCGGGTCCGCCGCCATCATCACTGGGTAAGGAGCACAGCTATGGGCGGAAAATCTAAGGGCACTCCGGCGCCCACACCGACGGTCACACCGCAGGTCGAGACCCCGGACACCGATCTGGCGGAACTCGCAGCCCGCCGCGCACTGGATGCGAAAAACGGTGCCGTGACCTCGACGACATCCGAAGAGGACCAGAAGGCCGCCAAGGCTCCGGGCAAGCTCGGCACCACACAGGCCCCGCCGCCGAAGCGCCCGCGCCGCGACCCCGCCGCCGGCATGATGCCGGCTGGCGGCATGAATACCGCCGCTGTCCTGACCGGGTGATCCCATGGGTGGTGGAAAAGGCGTTCAACAGTCGACTCAGCTTCCTCCTCCGCCGCAGCCGGTGGTCAAGCTTGACCCGGTGACCAGCGGCGCCGAGGCCGCACTCGTGGGCGCGCAGAAGGACAGCTACGCCTCGAGCGTAGAGACGGACGCGGAGAAAGAGGCGAAGGGCAAGCTCGGAGCCTCGGCTCCGGCCACGGCTGCGCCCGCCGCCCGCAAGCGCCCGGCACAGCGCACCGCCGGGAGCCAGCTCCAGGCTGGCGGTCTCGGCACCTCCGCCGTGCTGACGGGATAGGACGAGACAGATGGACAACAACGGCGCCGAGCTTGTCGCCCTCGGCGACCGCCTCTTTGGCCAGAAGTCTCAGTTGGACGAACTGCACCAGACGCTGGCCGAGATGGTCTATCCTGAACGCGCGACGTTCACGACGACGCGGATGGAGGGCGAGGAGTTCGCCCGCGATCTCTACGAGTCACAGCCCGCGCAGAACCGCCGTGATCTCGCGGGCGCGATCGGCGCCATCCTCCGCCCCCGGGGCAAAGAGTGGTTCCGGCCGCAGCCGACCGACGAGTGGCGGCGCACCCCGACCGGGTTGGCATGGTGCGACTACGCCCGCGATATCATGCGGCGCATCCTCTACAATCAGAGGACCAACTTTCAGAAGGCCTCGGCCGACGGCGACGACGACTTCGTGTCGTTCGGCAACGCCATCCCGTCCCTGACCGAGAACCCGGATCGCGCCGGGTTCCTGTTCGAACTTCACCACCCCCGGGACAACGCGTGGTCGACCTCGAGATACGGCGATGTCGACGTCAACCACCGCAAAATGAAGATGCAACTGCGCCAGGTTGCGCAGCGTTGGGGCGAGAAGGGACTGACGCAGACTCAGTTGAAAACGCTCGAGAAAAGTCCCTACGAAGAGATCGAAATCCGCCACATCTGCATGCCGGCCAAGGACTACGATCCCTACTTCCCCCGGAAGAAGTGGAAGGGCAAGCCGTTCGCGAGCGTCTACGTCAACCCGGAAGCCCGGCAGATCCTTCATGAGGGTGGGTACTACGAGTTTCCCTACCTGCATCGGCGCTGGCGCGTGCCGTCGGACAGCGTCTACGGGTACTCACCTGCCGCCATGCTCGGGCTCGTTGACGCGCGGGTGCTGCAGACTCAGGCCCGTGTAATCCTCGATGCCGGCGAACTCGCCGTCGCCCCGCCGCTGCTCGCCAAGCGGGACGCGGTGCTCGGTGGTATCCAGAACTACGCCGGCGCCGTGACGTGGCTGGACACCGAGTTTGACGAGCGGTTCGGCGATGCGGTGCGCCCCCTGGAGATCGGTGGGGATGTCAGGCTAGGACTCGAAATGAAGGTCGACACCCGCAACATTCTGATGGCGGCGTGGTACCTGAACAAGCTGTCTCTGCCGTCCGATAAGGAGATGACGGCTTACGAGACCTCCGAGCGGATCGCCGAATACATCCGGTCTGCGGGCCCGATCTTCGAACCGTTTGAAGCGGACAACGCGCGCACCCTCGAGGCGATGTTCGCGATGTCGCTGCGGATCGGTTACTTCGGACCGCTCGAGACCATCCCGCCGGAGATCCGTGGCGGAGAAATTCAGTTCGAGTTCGACACGCCGGTCTCCCAGGCGTACCGCCGGGTCAAGGTCGTCCGCGCTCAGGAAGTCTTGCAGACCCTCAAGATGTCAGCCGAGGTCGACCCGTCCGTCCGGCACATCGTCAACGTGCCGAAGATGTTCCGGGCCACGATCCAGAACCTCGGCGCCGATACCGAGTGGATGAACACAGAGGAAGAGGTCGCCGAACTGATCGCACAGGATCAGGAGCAGGCCGCCCAGGCGATGGAAGCCGAAAAGCAGCAGAAGATGATGGAGATCGCCGACAAGGCCGCCGGCGCCGGACAGAAGGGTATGGGTGCGTTGAGTCAGTTGCCCGGGTTTGCTGCCCAAGCACAGCAGCTCCTCCAGGGCCAGCAGCAACCGCAACCGCCGCAAGATCAGGCCGAAGGGTTCCCGTTGCCGGAAGATCCGTTTGGCGATCTCGGCATCGACATCGGAGCCCTGACGGATGGACTCGACATCGACCCCGCCGACCTCGAAGCATCGCAATAGAGCCCGCAAAGCCAGCGGGTTCGTCGAGCAGCGCTCGCTCAACGTCCCGCTCGAGCGCGAGCCGTGGATGCCGCCGCCCTATGACGTCCAAGACATCGCCGCGTTCCGCGCCCTCCGCGATGGGCGGGCCGAGGCGTACCAACAGCAGATTGTACTGGAGTGGATCCTGCAGGCCTGCGGCACCTACGAGTCGCCGTTCAGGCCCGGCACGGATGGTGCGCGTAACTCCGACTTCGCCGCCGGGAAGCAGTTCGTGGGGCAGCAGGTCGTGAAGCTCATCAACATGCCCGTCAAGAATGACGAGCAAGGAGAATTTTGACGATGATCGACGAGACCAATGACGACGGCGAGGCCGATGTTCTGGAGCGGCCGACCGAGACCCCAGATGCGGACAAGCCCGTCGCAACTCCGGATGCGAAGGCTGACACCGCGCCGAAGATCGCGCCGCTGGAGTGGGGCGACGACTGGCGCGACCGCGCGATCGTGTCCCTCGACATCAAGGATGAGAAGGAGCGCAAGCGCACTCTCGACTGGATGGCGAAGAAGAACAACCCCGCCGAGATCATCCGGGCCGGACTGCACGCGGACCAGAAGATCAGCGAGCTGACGCGGGAGCGGGTCAAGATCCCGACCGGCAAGAACGACGACCCGAAGGACATCGCGGCGTTCCGCAAGACCTGGGGCGTTCCGGAGAAGGCGGACGACTACAAGGCCGAGATCCCGAAGGAAGTCGGCACGCTCTCCGATCTCGATCAGGAACTGCTGTCGGAGTTCAAGCAGAACGCCTACGAGAAGAACTACTCGCAGGGCCAGTTCGACGACGCCGTCAAGATGTACTGGGCCGTCGACCAGCGGGTGAAGGCCGCGCAGGAAGCGCAGCGCATCCAGCGCCAGCAGGCGAACATGGATGAGATCCGCAGCTTCGCAGGTGCGGAATACCGTAACAACGTGGAACTCGCGAACCGGATGTTCCAGAACGACCTCAAGCAGCTCGGCTACACCGACAACGACTCGCAGTCCCTGATGAACACGCAGTTGGCCGACGGCTCGCTGCTCGGTGACCACCCGACGTTCGTCAAGTGGGCGTTCATGGTCGCCAAGGAACGCGCCGACGACGGGGCCTTCGTCGGGTCGGAACCGGCTGACGGCGTCGATGTCGACAGCGAGATCCGCCGTATCGTGGCTGTGCGCGACAAGGACCCGAAGGAATACGAGGCCCTGCAGCCGCAGCTCGACCGCCTGATCGCGGTCCAGAACCGCCGCAAAGCCCGGGGGCGGTGATCCATGGACCTCCAGACCTTCCTCGCGTGGTTCTCCGGGATGGAGGAGAACATCAAGAAACAGCCGACCCCCGCCCAGTGGGCGCGCATCCTGCACAAGGTCAACGAACTGAAGACGGCGCCCGCGTCTCCGACTCCGGTCTCGACCAGCGTCCCGGTCGCGCCGCGCAAGACCAAGCCGACCACGGCATCCGGATGGAAGGCCCAGTATGAGGCCGCACTGGTCGCCATGGGGTTCGATGAGGAGTCGGCGAAGGAGTTTCTGGCAAGCGTCAACGTCGATCTGACCCGCGACCCCGCCGAGGCCGCCAAGGCTGACGCGGGCCCGATGATGTCGACGCACTGATGTTGCCCCGCCCTGATGACATCGCCCGGGCTCTGGACTGGCTCGAGGGCAATCATCAGGACGACCCGCAGATCACGGTCCTGCTGCTCACCACACGGCAGGCCCGCACGCTGTTCTTCATGCGGGGGGCGCTTATTCTCGAGGCGCGTCGCCGCCCGGTCCTGCACCGGGGGCGCTGGATACGGGTGATCGACTGATGGCTCATGTCTTCGTCCCAGCGCGTGGCTTCTGGCTGCGCGTCCTTGACCTCTTCGGGTGCGACGGGTTGGCGATGCCGTGGCGTCGGGTCTACATGCGGCCGTCCTGCCTGCACAACGACGGGTTGCGCGCCCACGAGTGGGTCCACATCCAGCAGATTGATCGGATGGGCCCGGTCTGGTTCTCGCTCCGATACCTCTACGAACTCATCCGCTACGGCTATCGCGAGATGCCGATGGAGCGGGAGGCCAACGAGGTCCAGGCGCATGCGGAGCGCTACCGCGCAGAGTTCCTGGCCGCCTACGAACACAAGCGGACCATCCTACGCCTTTGAACCACAACAGAATTGACGTCCGGCTAGAGATTTCAAGGCCGGACGTCAAACGTCAGTACAGCGTAGTATTTCCCGACGTCTCTTAGGACATTTGCTCCGGGCACCCCGCTCGCCGGCCCCGGCCGTCCATTCCAGAACTGTCAGACTCGACTCGCCGACTGCATTTGCGTGCGGCCCGCAGCCTTGTTTCGCGTGCGCGGTACCCCGCCCTCCCGCAGTCGTCGGGCACCCGACCTGCCGTTCTCCGTCTGATCCCATCAATCGGCTCAAACAGGAGAATTTCCCATGGCCGACAATAGCGTTATGGCAACCAAGTATGCGACGGAGTTCGTCGCGGCGTACGAGCAGAAGCAGTCCCTCCTTCGTGGCACCGTCACGACCGAAGGCGACATCAAGGGCAACAACTTCGTCTTCATCATCGAGGGTGCCGCCGACTCGGCGGTCACGCGTGGCGCCAACGGCGCTATCCCGTATGCCTCCGACGACCAGACGAGCGCGACCTGCACGCTGGCGGAGTACCACCACCTCGCCCGCAAGAACAACTTCAACATCTACTCGTCGTCGGTGCCGCAGCGTCTCAGCATGCAGCGCCGCGGTGTGGTCTCGATCAACAAAAAGACCGACGACCTGATCACCACCCAGCTCGCCACCACGACCTATTCTGCCAACGGTGGCACGGCGATCACCGGCATGACGATCTACAACCTGCTCGAGGCCTGCGCCATCCTCGACGAGAACTTCGTTCCGGATGACGGCGAGCGCTACGGTCTGCTGACGCCGATGGCGTGGGCGCACCTGATGGACGTCGCCCAGTTCTCGAGCGGCGACTACGTCCCCGACAAGCCGTTCATGCGCTACTCGCAGTGGCGCAACTGGAACGGCGTGAAGTGGTGCCGTCACCCGAACCTTCCGGGCGTCGGTGGCGCGACCGCGTCGTGCTTCGTCTACCACAAGATGGCCGTCGGTCACGGCCTCAACATGGGCGACATGACGACCAAGGTCGGCGTCAACGACGAGCAGGACTACTCGTGGGCCCGTTGCTCCGCCTACCAGGGCGCCAAGGCCCTGCAGTTGGCCGGCATCGTCAAGCTGGTCCACAACGACAACACCGCTCTGAGCTGATCAGGTAACGGATAGGAGATAGTCACATGGCTTACGACACGAACGAACTCTATCTGGTGCACGCGGCGGGCGGTGGCAACGCTCAGCGCTGGCGCTACGAGGGCACCGACGCCATCACCACGGTGGCGACGGCGGCCTACATCTCGGATGCCGCTGATCGTGGCATGCGGGTGGGCGACATCGTCGACGTGCTGCAGTTCGCCTCGACCGCCAAGGCGGCGATCTCGGCGCACGACCAGCTCATCGCCACGGCCGTCGCGAGCACGGGCGCCACTCTGGGTCACATCTTCGGCACGGCCACGGCCACTGCCGGCGCTGCGACCCTGAACGCATTGAAGGGCAAGATCACGTCGGAGGCGCTGACCACGGCGGCTGCGGCTGAGTACACCCTGACGCTGACGAACTCGCAGATCGCAGCGGGGGACATCATCCTCGCCTCGGTCGACCCCAAGACCTCGGCGGGCTCGCCCGCCATTGGGCAGTGCAAGGCCAACGCCGGCTCGGCGGTGATCACGGTCACCAACCTCCACGCCGCCAACGCCTTCGACGCCGCCATCCAGATCAACTTCGTCGTCCTCAAGGCGCCGGCGTGATCTGACGGAAACTGAGGGCGGGGGCACAGTCCCCCGCCTTTTCTTCAACCCAAGGATATCCCCATGGCCAAGACCGCCACCCGCACCGCCGAGTCCGCCGCTGAAGATGTGACCGCCGTGCTTTCGCCTGTTGCCCGTGTGCGTGCCAACACCACCCCCCAGGCCACCAAAGAAATGGTCCGGCCGGCCGGGACTCTGTGGGGCGCCTGGAGCGTCGTCGCTCAGGAGGATCATACCGTCGAGCACGCCAAGAACCCCCGGTATTTGTGGAACCGCGCCGACGAGATCCGCCCCCTCGATTACATCGAGATCAAACACCCCTACGGATTGTGGTGCCTGTGCCTCGACGTCGTGCGTGTCGACCGCGAGCAGCAGGCCGTGATTGCCTACATTCGCAACGAGTTCGATTTCTCGCGGGCCGAGATCATCATGCCGGACATCTCCGGCGCAACCATCGAGTTCCTCGGTGCGAGCCAGTGGACCATCAAGGACGGCCACCGCACCATCAAGGACGGGTTCGCCAGTCGGCAGTCGGCCGAAGCCCACCTCGCTGACCTGCGGCGCCGCTGATGCCCACGCAGCTCACCGTCTTCAACGCCGCGCTCGGGCTTCTCGGCCAGCCGATGGTCGAGACCGTCGACGATACCGGCGAGGATGCCCTCGTGCTGCGCGGCCACTGGGAGCCGGTGGCGCTGCGCTGTCACGAAGCCACAGCCTGGGATCACGCCAAACTGCGGGACGAACTCGCCCGCCTCGAGGCGACCCCGACACACGGATATGACTACTACTATGCCCTCCCGTCTGATCTCCTCCGACTTCTGTGGATCTCGGAGACCGGTGCCGTGGGCGATGAACTGCTCGGCTACTCGGTCGAGGTCGGCAAGGTCGCGACCTCGGCAGAGACCGTGTTCATCAGCTACGTCTCGGAGACGTCGGTGTCATCCGTCGGGCGCTGGTCCGAGACCTTCGCGCATTGGGTTGCGACCGAACTGGCGTTCATGGCCGCTCCCAAGCTGGCACCTGGTCGCCTCGATGAGATCAAGGTCGAGCGGAAAAAGGCCAAGTCAGAGGCCATCGGGCTCGACGCCACGCAGGGTCCGCCGCAGCGGCGCCGGCATGGCGCGTGGTCGTCGGCGGCGCGCGGGAACTACCTCAACCCGAGCCGCGAGCAAAGCTGATGACGCGTTCAGGCTCTGGGCTTGCGGCGCTCTGTTGCGGGAAGAGCCGGAGAGTGGACGGCGTCCTCGACGGTCCATCGCTTGGAGCGCACGAGCCGGGCTCGCAGAACGTCCTTGCTGACCCCGGTTGCACGCGCCAGTTCGGCGATCGTGTAGCGCTGGCCCCGATACTCCACAACTTGATTTGTGGTGCGGTTGTTGCCCTGCTCACGTTTCGTGGCCCAACGGCAATTGCCCGGCTCGTAATGACCATTGTTGTCGATCCGATCCAGAGACGTGCCATCGGGGCGTGTGCCCATGTCGGCCAGAAATGCGTCGAACACACGCCAGCGCTCACAGACGGTGATGCCGCGCTTCTGGTAGTGCACGAAGGCCGGACTGGACGGGTTGAGGCATCGCGCGAGCATACTTTTCCACGACACGTACGTGGGGGATGGAGCGTCGTAAGCACTCGTGTGACCGTGCCTAATTCGGATGCATCCGCACGATCTGGTATGACCTCTGAGCAGACTCGTCACGTCGACGGAAACCATCTCGCCGCAGTCGCAACGACAGAGCCAGTAGGATTTCTTCCCCGACACAGTGGGCGGCTTGTGGGTCACGGCCGTCAGTCTCTCGAATTTCTGACCCGTCAGATCCTGCATTTTCCTCATAGCGTGAAGGCTTACCATTTCTCCGCCGCGAGAACAATCTGTGGTGCACTGAAATGACCCAAGCCAACGGCGTATATTCTGTTTTTAACGGCGGCGAGATTGGTCTCGAGACGATCAACCGGCTGACTCTCGAGAACTACGGGGCCACCGCCGAGACGATCGAGAACATCTGGCTCGATGCCAACGGTCCTATGTGCCTGCGCCCGGGCTTCCAGTTCCTCGCCGACATGGGCACCGATCGCTACCGCATCCACCCGTTTGTCCGCCGCAGCACCGAGAAGTTCCTGCTGGCGCTCAGCGATACGGCCGTCCGGATTATCGCGGACGGCGACGTCGTGGCCCGGCCGTCCGTCACCTCCACCGTCGCGGACGGCAACTTCAACGCTTTGACCGGATGGACCGACCTCTCGACCGGCTCCGCCACGGCGACCATCGGATCGGGCCGCCTGCTCTTGAACTCCAACGGCTCGGACACCGCCGGCGTTCAACAATTGGTGACGACGTCCAGCGCCGGCACGCTGCATGCGCTCGAGATCTTCGTGCACCACGGACCGGTGACGTTCCGCTGCGGTTCGACCGCCGGCGGTGACGAGTACATCGAAGAGATGACCCTGAAGACGGGGCACCACTCGCTCGGGTTTACCCCGTCCGGGTCCTACTATGTGCAACTCACGTCGATCCTGTACCGCCAGATCGAGGTCGAAAGCCTGCAGGTGGCGAGTACCGGCGACCTCGTTCTCACCTCCCCGTGGGGTGTGGATGAGCTCCAGTCCCTCCGGTTCGAGCAATCCCTGAACACCATGTACGTCTCGAACGGCACGCTGAAGCAGCGCCGGATCGAGCGTTGGGACAACAACTCGTGGAGCTTGGTCGAGACGCAGGAAGAGGACGGCCCGTTCCGCGACCCGAACACCGACGAGAGCCTGACGATCACCCCGTCGGTCCGAACGGGTAACGGGACGCTGACCGCCAACCGGTCGCTGTTTCGGGCGGAGCACGTCGGGTCTCTGTGGCGATTGACCCAGGCCGGCCAGTTCGAGTCCCGCACCATCACGGCAGACGACCAGTGGTCCGACGAAGTTCAGGTGCAAGGCGTTGGGTCGTCGCGCGCGATCACGTTCACGGTCGGGACGGGGTTGACGGGCACGGTTCGCATTCAGCGGTCGATCGGCAACACGACGTCCTGGGCGGACGCGTCGACGTCGTCGAGCACGTCGGGCGGCGTCACGATCGTCACGACCGGGTCAGGCGCGGCCCAAGCCTTCAACGACGGGCTCGACAACAACAACGTCTACTATCGCGTGGGCGTGAAGACCGGCGAGTACACCTCGGGGTCTGGCACGGTCACGATCTACTACGGTTTTTCCTCGAACGAAGGCATCGTGCGGGTCACCAACTACGCGTCGTCCCTCTCGGTCTCGATGGAAGTTCTCGAGAACCTTTCCGCCGCCACCGCAACGTCGGACTGGGAAGAGGGCGCCTGGAGCGATTACCGGGGCTGGCCGCGGGCGCTGTCGGTGTTCGACGGGCGTCTGTGGTCCCTGAAGGATGACAAGTTCTGGGGCTCCTACTCCGAGGCCTACGAAAGTCACGCCCACGACGAGGGTGACTCGTCCGCCGTCGCCCGGTCCGTGGCTGTGGGCGCGGCGAACACGGGGCAGTGGATGATGGCCCTCGGCCGCCTCATCATCGGCACGGAAGGCGCCGAGGTCGTGGTGCGCTCGAACGCCTTCGACGAACCCTTGACCACGACCAACATGACCGTCCGCGAGATGTCGACCTACGGGGTCGGGGACATCCAGCCGATCAAGATCGACACGCGCTGCCTCTACGTCGACAGTTCGACGATCCACATGATGGAGATCGTCTACAACGTCCAGATTCAGGACTACGTCGCCCGGCCCTTGACCACCCTGCACCGGGACATCGGACGGGCTGGCCTAGCGCAGTTGGCCGTGGTGCGGCGCCCGGATACGCGGGTCTTGGCTGTCCGCAACGACGGGCAGTTGCTGGTCAAGCTGTTTGACCCGACCGAGAATGTTTTAGGCTGGGCGCGCTGGCAGACAGACGGGGCATCGGGGACGATCGAGTCCGTCGCGGTGCTGCCGGGCGGCACGGCCAATCAGGATGAGATTTACATCATCGCCAAGCGCACGATCGGCGGCGTCGACAAGCGCTACCTCGAAAGATTGGGTCCGGTCTACTACGCCACGGCGTCGGATGCGCGCTGCCTCGATTCCCACATCGTCTACACCTCGGACGCACTGACCTGGGGCGATTCGGACGAACTGGTGTGGGGCACCAACGATCCCCTCCGCTGGGGCTCGACGACGACCACGGTGACGGGACTGGATCACCTCGAGGCTCAGACCGTCACGGCCTGGGCGGACGGGTACTATGCCGGCACGTTCACGGTCTCGGGCGGGTCGATCACCTTGTCGGTGGCGGCGGCGACGATCGTGGTCGGGCTCACCTACACCGGCCGGTATAAGTCCTCGAAACTCTCGTTCGGCGCCCAGCAGGGCACGGGGCTGGCGCAACGGGCCCGCCCGGCAAAGTCGTCGCTGATCATCCGCAAGGCCGCAACGGCTGGGATTGAATACGGGCAGAACTTCACGACCATGCACCGGTTGAAGGATCGGGACGTGAATGACGCCTACGACTCCGGGCCCGCCCTGGTCTCGGCGACGCGCGACCGGATCTCGATGCCGGGCGGTCTCACCAACGATCCCCGGCTGTGCCTCCGGATGACGGCCCCCTTCCCGGGCTGGATCGATGGGTTCGTCGTGGGCAACGAGCTCATGGAGCGCGTGGCGTGAGCAAGTTCCAATCTCACCCTGCTGATGACGGCTACGTTTGTCGGCGGATGGATCCGGCCGACGGCGTCGAGATCGAAGGGGTGGAGATCGAGAATCCGATCTGGGGGGGGACTCTCGAGAAAGACGGGGTCCCCGTGGCCTACGCGGGGGTGAACCTCATCGCCGGTCGGCACTGGGTCTACTTCTACATCAAGGATGATAACGTCCGAACCTATGGACTCTGGATCGTCCGGCTGATCCGCGACTCCATGAAGATGTGCGAAGAGAACGGGATCACCACACTCTACGGGCTGTGCGACACCACGAAGCCGAACGCGCGGCAGTTCATGACCGCGCTTGGGTTCCGGCCGGTGTCGGCCTTGGACAAGTCTTCAGACATCATTCTGTACGAGCGCCTGATGGCCAATCCCGAGATGGATCAATGGCCGAGGACGTGGCGCTGGCAAGCACAAGGAAACTGAAATGGCGGGGTTGGCGGCAGTCGGCGGGATTGTGTCGGGGGTTGCGGGCGGTATGGGCTCGATGATGGGCGCGGCCGGTGAGGCGTCGGCTCTGAGGACGCAGGCCAACGTGAAAGCTGCTGAAGGTCAAGCACAGCGGCGCAAGGGCATCGAAGAGCAGGGACGCGCGACCTACAAAGCCCGCGAAGAGCAGAAGCAAACCGACAAGACGCTCAGTGACCAGCGCGCGCGGTTCGCCTCGGCGGGCGGCGGCATCGACGGGTCGGCGCGAGAGACGTCCGAACTGACGGGCGAACGAGGATTGGATCGCAGTAACACCACGATTTGGCAGGGGCTCCAGGCCAATCAGTCAAGGCAGTTCCAGGCCGATATTCTGCAAGTCGAAGCGGACTCGCTGCGCCAAGCCGCGAGCACGAAGCAGAAGGCCGGTGCGATTGCGGGGATTTCTTCGATGGTGGGCGGGTTCGGCGGGGCCATCAAGGGCGGCGGTGGGATTGGCGGCGGGTCGTCGGGTGGCAACTACGTGTTCGGCTCATAGGGGGATAGCACATGGTGAAGATCCCTGACCAATGGGCCATCCCGGCACCGAGTTTCGCGGCGCCGACCGGCATTCCCAAATACGACGCGTCGGCATTCGCAGCGCCCGGCCGTGCCCAAGCCCAGATGGGCGAGGCCATCGGCAAACTGGGCCACGCACTGGGCGGCGTGATTTCGGCGGCTGGGAAACAGGACGACAAGGCGGAAGAGTATCGCACGGCGACGTCGTTCGTGCAGTTCAAGCAGGAGCAGGACGACGCCTATGAGAAGGCCCATCGCGGCATCGCTCCGGATGGGGCTGGGTTCCAAGATGAGCGCGCCGCCGACCACCTCAAGGCCGGCAAGGATTGGTTCAAGACCGTCCCGGATAAGCTGAAACCCGAATACGATTATGCACTGGTCCAGCATGGGGCGGAGATCAATCGCCATGCCCGGACGGCCCAGTTCCAACAGCAAGACAAATACCACGATACCGACCTGACCCAGAAGGGCGAAGGCCTTCTAGGTCGTATTCAAGAGCAGCCGGAGAAGCTCGAGGAGCACATCCAGCAGTTCGTGTTCATGACCGGGAGTTCGCCGCTCCCGACCGCAAAGAAGGAAAAAAAGATCCGTGAGTTCGGCGCGCTCGCCGAGTCGCGCCACGCGATGGGGCGGTTGACCGATATCGACCGCCGCGCCGATGCCAACTACCAGGGCGAAGACAAGCTCGGGTTTGAAGAGGCCGCAGAAGCCCGTGCGCAAATCATAGCAGACGTCAAGCTGCGGACTCGTCCCCTCTGGGAACCGGCGGCGGACGCACTGCGCGGACAGCAGGCGGGGGGCGCGCAGGACAACGCCAACCCGGCCGGCGGACCCGAGGCAGCGTTGCGGCCGATCGAATACAAGCCGATGCCGGCGGGACTAGCGCCGGGCATCGCGAAAAAACGCGACAACGGGACGGCGGACATCAAGGGGTTCGTGATCCACGAGACGGCGAGCGCGACCAAGCAAGGCGTCGCGCCGACGCTCAATGGCTTCGTGTCATGGTCGAACGAAAGCAACACGGGCGCCAACTACTACGTGCAGCCGGACGGTACGATCCACCAGATGGCACCGGACGATCAGTATCTGAACCACGTCCGGGGGCCAGAAAAGCGGCAGCGGGGCGACCGCCCGGACCTCCACAGTGGCAACACGCTGTCGGTCGAGATCATCACCCGCAAGGGCGAGCGCCCGACGCCAGAAGCTATTGCGGCTGCTGAGAACCTTGTCCGGGTAAAATCGAAGGAATACGGCTTCAACCCGACCAAAGACGTCTACGGTCACGAGGAACTGGACCGCGGCCACCGCGAAGCGTCGGAAGGCATGGACGTCGTCAAGCGCCTGCGTTCCGGCGGCACAATGGTCGCCAACGCGTCCAAGATCGAGGTCGGCGTCAACAAGTTCGCCCCGCCGAGCACGCCGGGTATTCTGACTGCGGCGGCCGAGCAGACGACTCGCGCCATCAACAAGGACGGCTACGGCGACAAGCTGACCGGCACGATCACCGTCAACGGCACCACCTACAAGTGGAACTCCGGTGGGCGTGAAGGATCGCGCGGGTCGATCCCCACCGGCACCTACGAGATCCAGCGCTACACCTCGGCCTCGCAGCGGGCCTCCGAGGGCAAGAGCCTTTTGTGGGATTCGTTCGAACTGAACGCTGCCCAGGAAGTGGAAGGCCGTGCGGCCAAGGAGCACAAGCGCGACGGTCTCCTCATCCACGACGGTCGACAAGGGGTTACCGCCGGCTGCATCGGCATCGATGGGGATTTCGAGCGGTTCAAAAAGGATCTCGCGGCCGAGCAGCAGAAGAACGGCGGCAAGCTTAAGATTCAGGTCGGCACCAAGACGCAACTCGCCGAGGTTCAGAAAGCCGCACAGCAGGCCGCGCCGCAGGTGGCCAGCGGCGCGCAGCCCAGGGTCATGCTCGGGTTCAAGGGCGTGGACGGGGCGTTCGATCAGAAGGCGTTCGAGGCGCACGCGCGCGCGCTCGGTTACGAGCCTAAGGTCATCACCGCCTGGAACACGAAGGAGGCCGTCGCCGAGGCCAACAAGGCGATCAAGGGCAACGCCGGGCCTTATGCGGTCTACGGCTTCTCCCTCGGCGCTCAGTCCGCCCGCGACTTTGCCGCTTCGGCCGGGACCAAGCCGGAGCAGGTCGTCACGGTCGGCGCGTACAAAGACGCCCGGCTTGATTTCGGCGACACCAAGGTTCAGCACTATTTCGACAAGTCTGGCGTCGGCAACCCGGCCAAGGGCGAAATGCTCGACGCGCCCCACACGGGCGGCGGCAACGTGCAGCAGGTCGCGGCAGAGCGGGCGGCCAAGTCGCAGTCTCTGCAGTCTCGCACGCTCGCCTTCGGGCATCCCGATGCACGCGTGGCAAGCCGGACCGACGTTGCAAACGACGCTGCCCCGCCCGAACTTGTCCGCGGTCAGGCTGACCCAGCATCGCCCGAGTTCGGTGGCGTCGAGCGCGGCGATCTCCCCGAGCCGCTCGCCGTGGCCAACGGCCCGCACAACATCCAAACGATTCTCGATGGCTATCCCAACGGCAAGCCGCTCAGCGCCCTGCCAGATGCGGAGCGCGAGGCCATCTTGGGTGTCATGTCCCCGGCCGATCGCGCTGCGTTCGAGAAGCGGATCAAGACTGACGACCAAGACGAAGAGGGCGTGGCCGCCGAGGACGTCGTCACCATCGGCTCAGTCAAAGAGGTTCTGAGCGGCGCTCTGAGAACAGCAGAAGCCCAGCGCGCCGACAACGACAACCCGAATCCGGAAGCCCGGCTCTATCCGTCCCCGGTCGGCCCGCCGGCGCCGATGCAACCGAAGTTCAACTACAAGTACCTCACTGAAAAGGAAGCCAGCGCCCTCGTTTACAAGCTGACAGTGGCGCAGCGGCAATCGTACCTGGCCGAGGTCGGTGGAGAAATCGACCACATCACACGCAATGGTGTTGAAGCTCAAGACAGCCGGGGCCGCACGTTCCTCGACCGTGCCAAGACGGTCCTCGAGCCGAACCAGTTCAAGAAGGCGCGCATCGCAATCGAGACGGCCAAGATGTCCTACGCTGCGATTGAACCGCTGCGGACCATGGGACCCGATGAACTGCGCGGGTACGCCGCAACATTAGCCCCGACGGCGGACGACGGCGGCGATCTCGTGAAGCAGAAGATCAAGGGCGAGCTGCAGAAAGCGGTCCAGTCCAAGATCGCCAAGCTCATGCACACGTTCGAGACGGATGCCGCCGCCGCCGTGAACGCGTCGCCGGAGGTTCGCGCGGTCGTCGCCCAGGCCCAGGAAAGCCGGAAGCTCTACACCATGGGGCAGGACGCCAGCGGCGCTCTGCGGCCGGGCATGACCGACACCGGCAAAGCCCAGATGACCGAGCCCGAGTTCCGCACCGCTCTGACGGAAGCGCGGATTGCCGCGCAGGAGCGGGCGTTTAATGAGCGCTACAACCCGGACAAAGATCGCGACACCTCATCACGGATTAAGGTCATCACGGCCGACGAAGCCAAGAACCTGATCTTTGGTGGGGTTGAGTGGTCGAAACTCCTGCCCGAGGAAAAGCGCGAGGCTCTGGCGTTTGCGGCGCAACGGGCGGAAGGTCTCTATGGGCGGCGGTACGCCAAGCGCGCCTACAACGATGCCCTGCAGTTCGTGGTGCGTGGCGCGCAGGACAAGCAGGACGGTATCCAGATCGCGACACAGATGATCAGCGGTAAGGTCTCGCTCGCAGACATGCACCGCTACCGGATGCTGCAGTCGACGAGCGCGGCGCAGACGTTCCTCAACAACTCGCAGTCCGTACCGGATGACGTGTTCAGCCAACCCGCCCAGATGAACGGACTCTCGATGCGCATCCCCGGTCCCAATCCCGGCTTGCGTCCGGGCCCAGCGATCAATCAGCAGCCCGCAAATCCAGCCAATGCCACGGCTACCAACCTAGAATCCGTCACCATGCCGGTTGCCACACTGAAAATGGTGCAGTCGCTGATACAGGATCCCGAGAAGCAATCGGCGACCTTCGATCAGAGGATGTATCCAGGCGCGGCCAGGGAGACACTGGAATACTGGATGAAGAAGGCGGCGAAGGAGTACGTCGAACCCGGCCAAGGCCGGACTAAAGAGCAAAGGGAGTCTGACATAAAGGCAATTGCTAAGTCGCTGGTCGATCAGCAGATCGCGCAGGATCAGCGCCGCAAGCAGCCGGGCGCATTCTTGCCGCAGTGGCTACTCCAAGAATCGATTGGGAAGGCGCTCGGGAACTAAGACACGGCGGTCAAGAGGTCGGCGCGCGCCACGATCGCGTCTTGATCTTCGCGAGGAACACCCAGAACGTGGCGAGCCCCAGTATCGCCACGAACACCATGCCGGAGGTCTCCCGCGACGCGCCGAGACTGTTCAGCCCGGTGGACACGAGGTGTCCAGCCCACGCGATCATAAACATCGGCGCCCAGGCCACCATCGTGCGGCCAAACCAGATTTGACTCTCGGTGCCCTCCGGCGTCGGCCACGGGTCGATGACGAGCTTTCTGATCACATCCATGAACGCCTCCCTCGGCACATCTTAGGCCGATCCTTTCCGTTCGACAACTTGGGAACACGATGACCGACACTCCTTCGGACGACCAAGCGTTGCACGCTGAGTTGGGTTCGCTGCTGGATGAGTCCGCCGGCGCAACCCCAGCGTACTCAATCGATCCAACGCGGCCGCCCCCGAATCTTTTTGATTTGCCCGTGCAGAATGCGATCGAGTCCGTCGAGAAAACGTCGTGGCTAGAGGAAGACATCAAGCGCGACGAAGCCACGATGAAGGACCCGAATCACAAGGGCCTGATCGGCGGGCTGCTGGATCACGTCGGGCTCGGCTACAAGCCGCTGTCGACCAAGGCCGCAGATCTGGCGGATCGGCAAGCGGCCGTCGATTCCAGGCGTCAGGGTCTGGAAGACGACAAGACGTCGACGCTCGGCCAAGTCTTCGGTGCCATCAATCGGAACCTCCCGGCATTGCCCGGGCAGATTGACCTGCGCCAGCAGTTCAAGGCCGACATGGACCGCGAGCAGAAGGTGCTCGACAGGGCCCGTGCGGACTCCCAGCGCCCCCTGGAAACCTGGGGCGTCAACTTTGCCGAGAGCACCATTCAAGGGGCGACGTCGTTCGCGAGCAGTCTCGCCAAGGGTATCGGGGACGGCGTGGCTGTCGCCCGATGGGGCGTTGGATACGACGACAAGATCGACACCAACACGCTCCAGGCGGCGGGCAAGTGGCTCGAGACCAAGGGCAAGCTGTACTTCCCCGGCGACCCGGCCCGGCAAGAGGATTTCAGCACCAAGCTCGGTCAGGGCATCGGTTCGGTCATCGGGTTCTATGGCGCCAATGCGCTTGGAAAACTGGCTGGCCAAAGCGACGTGATGCGGATGTGGCTGGTCGGGGCACTCGGCGCCTTGTCGACGTCGAGCGAGACATTCGACGATGCCATCAAGTCCCGCGCTGATGGACGGGAGGTGTCGGACCACGCCTTGGCCACGGCTTACGTCGGCGGCCTACTCATAGGTGCGTCGGAATCCTTGCCGATCGTGGCCAGCCTGAATTGGCCGTTCAAGTCGAAGTCCATGCTTGGCGCCTATCTGATGGCCGCCTCGCGGGAAGGCTTCGAGGAATCTCTGCAGGAGAGTTTTCAGAGCTTCGCGCAGAACTTCGTCGCCAATACGTTGGCGGGTCATGACCCGTCCCGCGGCATGTTCGACGGGATCAGCGACGCGGCCCTGATCGGTTTCCTCACGGGTGGCGGGTCGCAGGCCCTGCAGCTATCCGCCTCGCGGGGTGCTCGATACGAAGCCCTTGAAAAAGGGTGGGCGCCGTTCTCGCTGTTCGTCAGTCCGGCCGAGGCCAAGCCCGGCGCGAAAACCGACCCGCGCGCGCCGGGCGGCGCGTCGCCCGCCCCCGGCCAGCCTGGACCCGCTCCGGCGACGGGCGCCGCCCCGCCCGAACCGGAAGAGCCCGGGTTCAACGTCGTCCCCGACACCTCCTACCCCGCTCCCATGGAGCGGCCCGAGTTCTCGACGGATGTCGCCGGCAGTGCCCAGCCCATCAACCCCGCACAGCCCCAAGATCCCAGCATCCCCTCGTTTGCCGATCTCGTTGGCCCTGACAAGAGCCAGCGCAAGGTCGTCAAGGATGTCGCCGAGCAACTGACCGGCAAGCGGGAGTGGAACCGCCTCACCCCCGACGAGAAGCTCGCCGTCGCCGCGCAGCTCGGATACACCCCGCCGCCGCCGGCCCCGCCGCCGCTGTCGTGGCAGACCGACATCATCCCGCATTTGCCGCGAGACGATCAAGGCTATCCGGATCGCGCCGCGTTCCAGCAGATCGCGGTTGCCCTCACCGGCAAGGACACATGGAACCGCATGTCGCCGCAGGAGCAGGCGGCGGTCGCGACGGCGCTTCAGACCGGCGGACAACCGGTCAACCAACCGGCAAATGTAGCGGCACCGACTCCGGCCCAAGCCCAGCCGGCACGGGCAGATCAAGCGGCAAATAATCCGGACATCCAACCGGACAATCTGCCCACCGCAACGAGCCAGCCCGCCAGTGATCCCCGGGTCGCCGAAGTCGAGAAGACGCGACGGATGGCCGAGGGGCAAGCCGCCCTGGAGCGTCTGCGCGAAAGCCTCGATGAAGGACCAGATGGGTCGCTGACCCTGAAGTCCGTCCCCGCTTTCAGCGACGTCGACCTCGGGCTCTCGGCCTTGAAGGCGCAGCAGGCCATTCTGAACAACCAGGCGCAGACGATCGAGGTCTCGCTCTCCTCCCGCCCCACGCCAAAGAAGCGGATGGCGTTGGAGAACGAGCGCCGCGCGGTCCTCAACGAACTGGACGACCTTGAGCGCACCATCGGCGCCCTCGAGACCGCGCGCCAGGAGATGCTGGACAACCAGCTTGACCTGTTCGACCCCGCGCTTGATGAGGCCCGTCAACTCCATGCCGCCCGCACCCCGGCCGCGGACTGGCCGGAGGCCGCTCGTCAGGCCGGCCAGCGCGCCGGACTTGTGCGCATCGACAGCGAGGGTACGCCGCGCCTCTCCATGGGCGAGCAGAGTCTCCCCCCGGTCGACCCCACCAAGATCACGGAGTCTCGCCGCGCAGAGCTGGCGGACCTCGCCCGGGACTCTCTTGGGACTCTGCGGCCCGGCCGGTTCGGCGAAACTCTGGCCGAGGGGGACCCCATTGGCATCCGTCGCTTCGTCGACAACCTCAACGTCCACCCCGACGACGAATTGAAAGCAGCCTATGGCGGCGTGGCGCGTCTCGAGCGCGCCCGCAACCGCGCGCAGTTGCTCGCCCGTATCGTGCAAGGGCAACTGGCCTTCGATCTCGCGTCTCAGAATGAGGACTCAAAGCTTTCCAACGCGGCGCGCGACCTGATCGAGCAGACGGTCGAGGACGCGCTGGCCGGCAAGCCGATCTCCGAGACAGTGCAGACGGTGGCCGTCGACACCGCCGTGACGGCTGTCGTCGACCAGGTCAGGGCCGTGGCCCGCCACGTCGACGCGGACGCGGTTGAACTGGTGCAGCAGGTTGCTGGACCGCTCCTCGCGCAGATCCCAGCCCCCATCGCCGACCAGGTCCCCGGCGTCGACGGGGCCATAGATACCCCGGCCGAAGCCTCGGCGGCTCTGGAAGTGGTCGCGAACACGGTGCGTCGGCTGTCCAAGAACGACGGCGTGCATGCGCCCGAGAAGACCATTGAGGAGATTGTCGAGGGGACGAATCCGCGCCAGATGACGCGCGAGGCATTCATTACGGAACTGACCGCCAGCACAGCGGACATCGGTCCGGACGTAGCCTTGCCCGATGGTCGGAAGTACCGCATCGAGTTCAAGCCCAAGATCCACACCTACGTCTTCAGCGTATCGCAAGACGGCGTTCGCATGACGAAAGGGCCGGCAGGTCCGCGTCGTGCGGCGCAATGGGGGCGGATGGAAGCCGCAGCCAATGCGGCGGACGACGCGGACTTGGTGCCGACGCCGAAAGCCTACGTCCCGCGAGACGGATGGCGCGACAACCTTTTCAAGCTTCGCGAGTACGCCGCCGCTCTCGGTCTTTCCCGCCCAAACGTAGCTACGGCCGGCGAAGAACTGCAGGCGCTACGGCAGGCCATTGATGCCAGAGTCGGTGGGCAGCCTACTGCCACCCCCACAGCAGACGCAGCCCCCGTCTCCGCCCCTGTTCCTGTCCCGGCGGAGCCGGTTGTTGCGGCGCCCGAGAACCCGATGCTCACCGCTCTGCGGTCGTATGGGATCTCCGATGCCGACATCACGCGCGCCGGCGGCCCTGCCATCCTCTCGCCGTCTCCGATCTCCTCGGATCTCCTGGCCGCTTTTGAAGACGTCGACGTCAGCCTCGAGATGGACGTCGAGGGAGACGACGGCACGACGGCGTCCACCCCGGTTACCATGCCGGCCGCCCAAGCCCTGACCCTTGTGGATCGGCGCCTGAAAGGTCTCTCTGCCCTGATGAGGTGCTTGGCCGCATGAGGATCAACGCAACGAGCCTGAAGCGGCTCGAGAAAAAAGGCGCCAGCGTCGCGAAGAAGCCGGAGCCTCCGAAGCCGCCCGAGCCCAAGCCGATGACGCAGGCCGAGATGGCCGGTTGCATCGCGGAGGCCCTCGCCAAGAACAAGGACAAGACCACGTCCTTCCGGTTCTAGGTCGAGCGCGACGACAAGGGTCTCATCAAAGCCATCACCGCGCATCCGGTTCCGCATGCCTAAAGGAGCGCAGACCGCCAACGAGATCCTTGCTTTGATCCTGATCGGCGAGGTGCCCGGGTGGGTCAAGAGCCCTCGGTATCTGTCGCTGCACACGGCGGAGCCCGAGACGCAGGACGAACACGAACGCCGAGGCACCGTTGATGGGCACCGGCACGCTGACGGCAACGGGGCAGCTCGTCGTCTCTGGCGCTGCGGCCCTGGCCGGGACTGGAGCGGTGTCCGCCACGGTCCTCGCCGCGCTGCTGGGAACAGGCACGTCGGCCGGCGTGGCCACGGTCACGTCGACCATCGAAGCCAAGGGGTTCATGATCGCGGCCCTGACCGGGACCGGCGCCGTCACGGCCACGCGGTACGCCACCGGCACGCTCGCGGCGGCTATCACCCCGTTCGCGGAGTTGTCCCCGCAATCGCTCGCGGCGCAGATCCTCGATGCCGAGGACGTCGAGAGCAGCCTCTCCGTCCGCAACGCCCCGCGCCTGATCGCGGCGGCGACGGCGGGCAAGGTCGCGGGCGCGGCCACAACCACGATCACGATCGCCAGCGCCCTGGCCGATGACAAGACCCGGATCACGGCGACCGTTGACGGTGACGGGAACCGCACCGCCCTGGTCTACGATCTGACGGACTGACGTGGCCCAGAACCCCCCGCGCTATTTCCCGCCTCGCTACTTTGCGGGGCGGTACTGGGCGACGGGCGAGGTTGCCGCTGGCGCAATCGCGGCCAACATCACGGCGTCGGCGTCCCTCACCGCCGACCTGACGTCGACCGGCGCAGCGAACGACATCACGGCCACCCTGTCCGGGTCGGCCAGTCTCTCTGCGGCGCTGACCACCGCCGCGCAGGTCGTCACGCAACCGGCCCTTGGTGGCTCCCCAGACGTCACGGACCGGCTGGCGCAGCCCTACCGCCTCGTTACGCCCCGGGCTTCGGCGATCGGCCGGACCGGACTGCACGCGGTCGCAACCGTTATCCGCGGCAAGACCAAGCGGGCAAAGCCCGCTCAGATCGCTCAGATCGCTCAGATCCCCCAGATCGACATCGCCGAAGACGATCTCTTCGTCATGACCGTCGTCACCGCTTTCCTCGCGAAAACCACAGGAACGAAAACGCATGGCATCGTTGGCTAAATGCCTCTCGCAGACCAAACGCTTCCTGGCACAGGAAGATCATGCTGCGATCACGGCGGCCTACCAGCAGGCGCTGGCCGATGGACAGTCGGAGGATGAGGCTGTCCGGACTGCCCTCGTTCCGGTCCTGCAAGACCTGATCACGGCGCGCGCGGATATTCTGGATCAGATCGAGGCGGCACTGGGCGAGGGGACACTGCGCATCATCGATGACGCCCTGGAGGCCGCTAAGCCCCGCCCGGAACCGGCCAAACAAGCGGTGACAGCAAAGTCTCCCAATCCGTTCACAGTCGGCGTCTTTACGCCGCAGAACCTATCGCCCGCCGAGCAAACTAAACGCGACGGCTGGGCCGCCGCCGCCGATGGTCTGCGGACGGGCGATAAGGTGCATGATCCGGGCATGGAGGATACATACACCGTTCGTGTTACCGAGCGCGATGGGAAGAAAACCATCGTCCTCTATCGAGATGATAGCGGTGAGCTTGCTTTTCAAATTGTCCAGAATGGGGAGGAAGGGAAGCACTTTCACGTGATGAGCTACTTTGAGTTGGGCGCCCATAACCCCTCACCGTGGGAATTGCGGCGCGCACTTGGAGATTCGTCAGCAGCGCCAGAGCCGCCCAGGGCGCCCGCTGAGCAGCCTCCCGCTATGGAGGAGGCAGAGGCCGAGCCAACGCCGGAGACTTCTGTCCCGTCGCCAGCGGAGTCCACCCCCTCCACAACAGAGTCTCCCCGCGAACCCGCTGCGCGAGAGCAGGTCTCCCCGGTCGGGGTCCCCGAGTCCCTCGTCAACAGCCTCGCCGCCACCTACGGACAGCCCGTCTCCGACGTTGCCCGCAAGCACGCCGTAGCCTTGGAGAAGATTGGCACCGACGGCAAGCTGTTCTATGATCTCAAAAAGATCCTGCCGAAGCTGACCAAGGCCGATCTGGACGCGGTATCGTGGATCTACGGTCAGGCCAAATCTGCGAGGACCAAAGCCAAGCAGATCGAGGCCATCGAGGCCGAGTTCGTGAAACGCGGTCAATTGGAGACCGAGGCCGCCGCGATCGGCAACAACGCGGCCGTCATCACGAGGGACTTGGAAGACAATGCAACTGACCGCAGAAGAGCAGCGCGCCGTAACCGGGTACGTGAAGTTCAGGGAGCGATTCCTGATGGAGTCCTTCCCGAAGGTCTACAAAAAGATGGAGAAGGCGGGGACGCTGGCCAACCATCTGGAGGCGACGGCGCTGGAAGCGCTCGAGATGGAGAGCGACCTGCGGACGCAGATGCACCGGCAAGCGGTCGGGGCAGACGGAAGCTTCGAGGAGACGGCGGAGAAGCTGAAGCAGATCCCGCTAGTGGTGGCCGAGATCGTGCAAGCGGAAGTTCTGACCGTGCCACCGATGCGGACCTGAAGGCGGCAAAGGAGCAGGCAGACAAGGAACGTCAGGCCCGCCGGCGGCAGAACTACCGGATCACCGAACTCGACGCGATCGGTGAAGGCGGCGCCAAAGAGAAGGTCCGCGCCAACATTGCGGCCATCCGTCTCTTGAAGGAACTGCAAGAGCAGCCCGAGCGCAAGCCCACCGCCGAAGAAAAAGCTATTCTCGTCAAGTACGTCGGCTGGGGCGCGTTCGCGCAAGCCGTGTTCGATGACAACAGGTATTCCGACAACGCGAAGAAGTGGGCGAAGGAACGCCAGGAGATCACCGATCTTCTCACGGCCGACGAATACAACGCCGCGAAGGCATCGACGCTCAATGCCCACTACACCTCGAAAGAGGTGATCGATGGCATGTGGCAGGGCATGCAGCACCTGGGCTTCACCGGGGGGCGGGCGCTCGAGCCGTCGGCCGGCGTGGGACACTTCATAGGGCTGACCCCCGCGAAACTCGCCACCGTCACGGACTGGACAGCGGTCGAACTCGACAAGCTCACGGGCGCGATTGCCAAGTACCTCTATGAGGGCTCCGACGTTCGGATCGACGGGTTCGAAAAAGTCCAGTTCCCCGACAATTTCTTCGATCTGGCCATCTCCAACGTGCCGTTCGGCAACTACACGCTGACGGACCGGAAGTATTCTAAGCTCCTGATCCATGACTACTTTTTCGCGAAGGGCTTGGACAAGGTGCGCCCGGGCGGGCTCGTCGCGTTCATCACGTCCTCGGGGACCATGGACAAGACGAACGACAGCGCGCGCCGGCTGATCGCCGATAGGGCTGACCTGGTCGGTGCCATTCGCCTCCCCGGCGGTCGGTCCGGCGCTTTCGCCGGCAATGCTGGGACGGACGTCACCACGGATATCATCTTCCTGCGCAAGCGGCTTCAGGGGGAGGAGCGTCGCCCGGAGACGGCGGAGTTCCTGAAGACTCAGGAGGTCCAGACTCCCGATGGCCCGACGTCCATCAACGCCTACTTCGCCGCCCGCCCCGACATGATGCTGGGCGAAATGCGGTTGACCGGCACGATGTACCGGGACGCGTCGCCCGTGCTCGCCGGTACGTCCGAGAACCTTGGGCAGCGCATTGCCGAGGCGGCGAAAAAGATGCCGGCCGACGTCTTCGTGCGCCGCGGCGAAACCCTCGAGGACATCACCAAGACGACCGACCTCGCCCAGGCCGGCATCAAGGAAGGATCGTTTTATTTCAAGGACGGGAAGCTTTTCCAGAACGTGACTGGCGAAGCCGTGCCGCAGAAGTTCGCCGGCAAGGCGCTGAAGCGCCTCTGCCTGCTGGTCGACGTCCGCGACGTGGTGAACCAGTTGCTCGGTGGTCAGGCGCAAGGCAAGGCGGCCGACGGCGCGGCGCTGCGCAAGAAACTGAACAAAGCCTACGACGCCTTCGTCAAAGAGTTCGGCCCGATCAACAAGGAAACCGTCACCGTCCGGGTCACCAAGAACAAGGCGACGGGCGAAGAGACGCCGACCACCACGGTCAGCCGGCCGAACCTCAAAGATTTCTCCGACGATCCGGATTCCTACAAGGTCGCCGCGATTGAGAACTTCGATTCCGAGACCGGGGTCGCCACCAAGCGCGCGATCTTCACGGCCGATATTCTGGCCCCGTCCACGCGTCCCGACGTGCGCGGGTCGGCGGACGCGCTGGCGGTCTCGCTCAACGAAACCGGCGGCGTCGATATGGCCCGCATCGCGGGCATGCTCAAGGTGTCGGAAGACGCTGCCGCCGCTGAGATCGGCGACCGGATCTACCGCAACCCCAACGGCGAAAAATGGGAACTGGCGGAACTCTACCTGTCCGGCGACGTCGTCACGAAGCTCGAGCAGGCGCGCGAAGCCGCCAAGGCCGAACCCGCCTATCAGCGCAACGTGGCGGCTCTGGAAGCCGCGCAACCCGCCCCCTTGTCGCGTGTCGACATCGCCGCGCCGTTCGGGACGTCGTGGGTTCCGAATGACGTCTACAACGAGTTTCTGGCCAAGGTCATCGGACTGCGCGATGCCGAAGTGAAGTTCGAGCCGATCTCCTCGATGTGGATCTGGGCGACCCGCACGACGCCCTATTCGACCCCGGCCGCCCAGGCGGCGTTCGGAACCGATCGCGTGTCCGCCGTCGAACTCGTCATGGCGGCCCTGAACAACAAGCCGGTTCGCGTCTTCGACAAAGACGAAGACGGCGGGCAAGTCCTGAACACTCAGGCGACCGAGCAGGCGGCCATCAAGGCCAAGCTGATCGCAGAGACATTCTCCGGCGATCAGACGTCCGGCATCCCAGGCTGGGTGTACGAGGACAACGCGCGGGCCGAACGTCTCGAAGCGCTCTACAACAACAAGTTCAACCGCCTCGTGAAGACCGACGTCGACGGGTCGCATCTGACCTTCCCCGGCATGGCGACGTCGATCACCAACGCACAGGGGCAGATCGTGCCGTTTGCCCTCCGGCCGCACCAGAAGAACGCTGTGTGGCGGTTCCTGACCCTCGGGAACACCCTGCTGGACCACGCAGTCGGCCTGGGTAAGACCTTCACGATGGTGGCCATTGCCATGGAGGCGAAGCGCCTCGGCATGGCCCAGCGTCCACTGATCCAGATCCCGAACCACATGCTGGAGCAGTTCAGCCGCGAGTTCCTGCAAGCCTACCCGAACGCCAAGATCCTCGTCGCCGAAGAGAAGTACATGGAGGCGAAGAACCGGAAGGCGTTCGCCGCCCGGATCGCCGCCGACAAGTGGGATGCGATCATCATCACGCATTCCGCGTTCGGCCGCCTGCCGATGCAGCAGCAGGCGTACATCGATTTCATCAACGAGGAAAAGGCCGAGATCCTCGAGGCGTGGCTGGACGCGAAGCGCCAAGCCAAGGAAGTGGCGAACGAATCCGACTTCGACGACATCGGTAAGGAGGGAGTGAAGAGCAAGCCGTCGCGCGACCCGACCGTCAAGAATATCGAGCGGAAGAAAAAGCAGATCGAGAAGAAGCTGGCCAAACTGCTGGCCCAGGAGCGAAAGGACACGGGCGTCACGTTCGAGGAACTTGGTGTCGACCTCCTTATCACCGACGAGTCGCACACCTTCAAGAACCTCGACTACACCTCGCGCCACAACCTCAAAGGCCTGGGCGTCAAGGGATCGCAGCGCGCCACCGATCTGTTCCTGAAGATCCGGCATCTCGAGAAGTCGCGTCCCGGGCGGTCGGCCGTGTTCGCGACGGGCACGCCGATGTCCCGGTCGATGGCCGAGGTCTATACGATCCAACGCTACCTGCAACTCGACACGCTCCGTGAGTACGGGATCGAGCGGTTCGACTCGTGGTTCGCGACGTTCGGCAACGTCCGCGTCCGGCTGGAAACCAAGCCCAACGGCAAGCTCGAGGACGTCACGTCGGCGACGTTCGTCAACGTGCCGGAACTCCAGGCGATCTATTCTCGGATCGCGGACACCAGGTCGGCCGAGGACGTCGGCATCGTCCGCCCGAACGTGAAGGGCGGCGGGGTCAAAAAGGTCGACGCCACCTTCACAGCCGAGGAGGCTGCAAGGAACAAGGCGCTCATCGAGCAAATCGCCAAGCTCAAGGGCCCCGTCAAGAAAGGCGAGCCGAACCACCTATCGCTGTATACGCGCATGCGCCAGTTGGCGACCGACGCGCGGTTGCTCGATCCCGATGCGCCGTTCAATCCGAACGGCAAGATCGGCAAGATGCTGGAGAACGTCGCCCGGATTTACCGCGAGGGCAAGAAGCCGGCGCTGGCGCAGATCATCTGGCTCGACATGGGCGTCCCGAACACCCGAAAGAAAAAGCCGAAGGTCGAGCAGGACGAGGACGTCGACGACGAAAACCAGATTGAGAAGATCCGGGGCAAGCTGGCCGGCCAGGAGGAGACCGACTCCGACGAGGACGCCGCGGCCGAGATCGAGGAGCTGACGCGCGGCCGGTCCGATCTCTATCCGGACATCATCGATCGGCTCGTGGCGTCTGGTATCCCCCGCAACGAGATCGCCACCATCTACGACGCCAAGGACGATCTGCAGAAGGCGAAGCTGTTCAAGGCTGTCCGCGAGGGCAAGGTTCGCATTCTGTTGGGCTCCTCCGCCAAGATGGGTGTGGGCACCAACGGCCAGCGCTACCTCATTGCCGCGCATCACCTTGATGCCCCGTACAACCCGGCCGACTTGGTGCAGCGCGACGGCCGCATCATCCGGCAGGGCAACGAGAACAAAGAGGTCGAGATCTACCGCTACATCACGGCGACCTCGGCCGACGTGCTGACGTGGAACCTGCTGGAGGGAAAAGCCGAGAACGACGCGAAGTTCCGGGCCGGTGCTCGAGGCGTCCGGACGATGGAGGATATCGACAGCCCCTTGCCGGAAGCTGCGGAACTGCGCGCGGCGGCAACCGGCGACCCGCGTATTCTGGAATTGGCCCAGTTGCAAAAGGAGGAGCGCACCCTCGACGCCGCGAAGCGCGGCCATGAGCGCTCCTACCTCGCCGCGCAGCGCGAAGCCGCCAACACGAAGGGCGACATTGCGCGCCTGGAAAAGGTGATGACCGCCTACCAAGCGGATGCTCCGAAGGTTCAAGACGTCCGGGGCGACAAGTTCGCCATGCGCCTCGACACGACCACCAAGCAGGGCGACGTCACAGATCGGAAAGAAGCCGGCGAGGCGATCCGCGCCGAGATCCTGCGCGCCATGGGCCGGCATTGGACGAGCGCGCCGCTCGACATCGAGGTCGGTTCGATCTCGGGGTTCCCGGTGATTGCGCGCGCCCGCAAGGTCGACAACGGCGCGGCGTTCCAGTTCGAACTTCGTGGCGAGGCGACCTACATTCAGCCGGGCTACGACCGCCTGATCGCGGCCGAGTCCGATCCCATCGGCCTCGTGAGTCAGATCACCAACATCGTGGTCGGCGTGCCGGGACTGGTGAAGCACACGGAGCAGACGCTCGCGAACAAGCGGGAGGATCTGGTCCGACTTGAAAAGCAGTCGACCCCCACCCCGTTCTTGCGTGCGCTGCGATTGGCCGAGGTGAAAGCCCGTCTCGAGCAGTTGACCAAGGAACTGAAGCCCCAGAAAGAAGCACCAGTGCAGGCGAAGCCCGACGAGGGCGAAGTGCTGTCGTCGCTCGTCTCCGGCATGGGCGCCGCGATGCAGGGGCCCCAACAGGGCGACGACGGTACGCCGTTTGTGGGTCTGAAGGAAAAGCTCTACAAAGAGACCACGCGCCGGGCTCAACTCAAAGCGGCGCTGTTGAGGGAGATTGAGAATGGCAGAGCAGAAGGGCGCGATATTGGCGCTGGCGTCGGGGCTGATCGCCAAGGCGGAGAAGCTGCCGAAGGGACATCCGGACCGCAAGGGACTGTTGAAGGAGGCGCAGAGCGCGCTGCAATCAGCCAAGTCCTCGCAGACCCCGCAGCCCGGGCTGCCGCGTTCGAAGCCTTCCTCGCCGATGAACTGAAACGTGATGCCGTAGACTCGCGCGCGCGTGCGCAGGCGTTCACGGTCGAAGCCTTCCACGGCGCCCGCCTTGGAACGCTCGAGACGATCGACCCCTACCGCTCGACCGGCGCGTTCGGGTTCCATGTGTCTCTCGGCCAGCCGCATGGCGCCAATGCCCGCGTCCTGCACCCCACGGCCCTGCTGGACCGTCTCTACCAATGGCTGGGCGCCGGCAAGCTGTCGGAGTCCCCGAACCCCTCCGTCACGCCTCTGCGCGTTCGCGCGGAGAAGATGCTGCGGATGCCGCACGTCACCAGCCTGAACTACGGCCATTGGCATCAGCCGATGGCGTGGATCGCGGGCATGAAGCATCCGGACTTCGACGGCCCGGAGGCCCTGAAGCGCTTCGTGGCGGGGTGGATCCTCAAGAACGGCCAGTACGTCACCAGCCAACCCGGAACGGTGAACCACCGGTTCTCGCGGGATCTGTCAGCGGAACTGGACCGTCTGGGCTACGACGGGGTGATCTACAGGGACACCGCGCAGGGGATCGGCAAGGACTCCGCTTTCTTCTGGGACTCCTCTCGGGTGCGCAGCGCGCTCGACTTCTTCCACCCCGATGCAGCCGGGGCGCCAGGACTGCGCGCCTCCGATTCGTATGTCGAGCAAGATTTGAACGATCGTTTGGCGACGTTGCTTGAGGAGGAAGGACTCGGCGATCAGGAAGCGACGACGTTCGCGGCGCTGCGGCCCTCCGAAATCCTCTCCTCCCTTGTCGACGACCAAGCTAGTTCGGTCACGTTAGAGCAGGACCAAGCGACCGGTCGGACTATGCGCCGGCAGTTTGATGCGCTGGGGTTCTATTCCAAGCTCGACGAAGTCCTCGGCGGGTTCAGGCCGAAGGATAAGGTCACCGCACAGACGCTCCAGCAGCGCGGCGTGAAGGCGTCGGAACTTGAAGCTCGTGGGCTGCTTGATCTCTTGATGCCCAAGGGCGCAACGGAGACGGTGACGCTTTACCGTGGCGTGCAGAAAGGGCGCGACCCTAAGTCGACCAAGGGGACCGAGGGCGGCGCGCTGTTCATGTCGCCCGACGAGGGCGTTGCGCGCATGTACGCCGGCGAAGACGGCTCGGTAACGTCTGAGAGCGTCACGTTCAACAATCTGCTGACCACCAAGAATTGGGTCGAGGCGAAGCAGCAGTTGGGACTGCCCATGTCCACCACGATGGGCGAACTCATCAAGGCGGCGTCAGCGGCCGGGCATGACGGGCTATCGTTTACGACAACCAACGGGCGCGAGTACATTCGCGTCGACCCGAGCAAAGCCGTCCCAGTCTCAGACCTCGCGCGGGTGGCGGGGGAGAATAGGGTGCAGATGCAGGAGCGCACGTATGGTGTCACGCCAGAACGCGCGCAGATCGGGCAAGAGGAGGAGGCTCTGCGGCAAGCCCTCCGGCTCATCACTGATGAATACCGGGCGCGCGGGCTAGGGATCAACTCGCCAGAGGAGCGCGCCGACCCGCGCGTCCTTGAGATCGACCGGCAGTTTGACGCGTTGAAAGCACGCAAGAATGCGCTGCCGGCTTTCGAGCCCACCAAATGGAACGCCTACTCCCTCGACCCGTCCAACCCAACCTATAGGGAGACGGTGATACATCTGCCTGAATTTGGCGATGATGCCATTCGCGCCAGAATGAAGCAGATGCGCGAAGAAGGCGTTGGCAGCGGTGGTCCGCACACATGGGCAGATTTTGAAGCCGTGCAGAACATGCTCGGCAAGAGTGGAGAATGGGACAACTTCCGCTCCGGCCACTTCCCCGAGCCCAACATAGTCGGCCACATGATGACGTCTATGACGTCTCACCAAGGTCGTCCGGTCTACACGATAGACCAGATCCAATCCGACTGGGGCCAGAAGCTCCGGGATGGGGGCGTCAGGGACGAGGCGAAGATCGCGGAGTTGGAGAAGCGGCTCTCCGATCAGACCGCATTGGCCGATGCCTATATCCTTGGAGAGCCATCACAGCTTGTGCAGCAGGTGTATGGCGGCGCGTTTCCCAAGGTGACGGTGCCGAACGTCACGAGGTACCTGCAAGAGCTTGCGGCCGACCCGACAAAACCGGGTGATGCACGCGAGAAGGCGTCAGAGTACCGGCTTGAGATCGACAAGCTCGTTTCGCCGCTGCAGTTGATGGATGCGGAGTTGCGGACGGCGAAGGCCGCCACCCCCGGCAACCCCCTCGTCAACACCACAGACCAGTGGACGACGACAACTCTCCGTCGTGCGATTACCCAGGCAGTCGAAGCGGATGCCGACTACATCGCGGTCCCGAGTGGAGAGACGGTGCTGTCGTATAATCCGGGCGATCTTGACGGTATGCGGGGCTTCTACAACGACATCGTCCCGAAGAACCTCCGCAAGATCCTCCAGGGCTTCGACAAGTCGATCGCCCCGCAGCGGATCGACACCCTCGACACCCCGACCAAGGGTCCGGCCGGCAAGGGGTTCACCTTGTTCCCCCTGACCGACAAGCTGAAGCAGTCGGTCGAGGCGGAAGGCCAAGCGATGTTCGCGATCGCTGGCCGGACAGAGACGGGCACTCCCGTCGAGAACGCTGTACGCCTTTATCGTGGCGAACCCGCCAATGCCGAAGGCGGGCTTGGCGTCCATTACACGCGGTCCTTTGATCGGGCGAAGGGCTTCGCCGGCCTCGGCGGGAAGGTGTACGCCGTCGACGTGCCGATCGAGCGCATGGGCGAACTCGGCCGTAGTCGCGGCGGGATGATGAACTTCACCCTCCCGGCTGATCTCCAAGCTCAGCGCCAGGAAGTCGCCGGCCCGCAATCCAAGGTCGCCCCCGGCAACCTCCGTCCGACGCCGCAGGGCCAGCAAGCCTATCAGGAGATGTTCGACGCGGTCGTGGCGGTGCTCAAGCCGATCATCGGCGACCACGCTTCGATTACCGCAGCGCATCGGCTGTTCACCAAATCGGGCGCCGAGCAGTACGGTCGGTTCCGCCCGGACCGAGCCTTGATCGAACTGGCGATGGCCTATGGCCAAGGTCGTATGGTGCAGACGGGCTGGCACGAAGCGGTGCACCTTCTGCGCCGGATCGGGGCGTTCTCGGACGTCGAATGGGCGACGCTCGTGGCACGCGCTGAAAAGCTCGATGTCGTCCAAGAGATGAAGGACTCCGGCAAGCGCGCGCGCTACGTCGCTGAGTACACGAGTCAGGCGCTCCGGATGGGTCTGCGCACCTACCAGATCGACGCCTACGTCAAGGAACGGATCGAGCAGGAGTACGTCGCACACTTGGCCGAGCGGTTCGCTGGTCCCCAGCAGGCACGGTTCGGCGCGACCGTCGACGCTCTTCTCCAGAGGCTCGCCGACCTTCTGAAGGCGATTGCCGATGTTCTCGAGCGTCACGGCCTGACCAGGCTTGAGGCCGGCGCGCGCAAGATCGAGGAGATGGCGACGTCGGCCGACGCCGTCTTCAACCGCATGCGCAAGGGCGAGATCGCCAATCGCATCGCACCCCAGCGCGAGACGCCACCCGTCTACAAGGTCGCGCGTAGCGATGCCGCGCACGTCTCTGCCCTCTCGGAAATGTGGTCGGCGCTCGACGACCGCCCGGACTACGTGCCGAAGGGTTCCAATCGGCTGATGCCGTTCAAGGACCGTTGGGGGGATAGCCGCAGCAACCCAACGGACCGCAAGAAAGCCGCCGACCGGCTTCGTGAGATCAGTGCCATCCCAGTGCAAACTGCTCCGTGGGATACACTGGTCCAGGCGCGTCGGGACATGCACGAGATCCTGGCCAACTCGTTCTGGTGGCAAGCCGACGTTACGGTTCAAGACCTGATCGATGACCCCTATGACATGGTCTCGGGGTATGTCGCCGATCTGAAGAGGAAGGCAGACGGCGAGGAGGTTCAGGGCCAGGGCATTCCCGAGCGGTCGGAGGACCCGCGCCTCACGGAACTCACGGCGCCAGCCAAGCAGATCATCGAGTCTTGGTTGAGTTCGGGGCGCCCGGGCGTGGAAAACCTCTTGTGGATCAACAGCACCACCGCGCCCCCGACGCCGCGCAACCGTCGGCCCGACCCCGAGAACATCGGCGCGACACAGAAGTCCGGGTTCTATTCCCTCGCGGCACGCAAGCTCGAGGACGTGCCGCCGGCCCTGTTCGACCAAGGTGGGCAGGCCGTCATCAACTGGCTGCGCAAGGAAGGCGTGACGGCCGCCGAGATCAACCACTTCCAAATTCAAGATAAGTTCGGCGACACCCCGACCCGGCGGAGCGTTCCCGTCACCCCCTTCGAGATGGCCCAGGCCATCGCCGAGCGGTCGTTCGATTTCCGGCGGCGGATGTCTTGGTACAACCCGGAGCGCCCGGGCGGGTACGGCGACATGGGCGGAACGCGCGCCTTCAATGGCCCGCGCATCCCCGGGCGTGGCAAGTATTTCGAGAGGCTTCTGGGCTGGCCAAAGAAGCTGCGCGGCGGCGATGAGTTCTTGCCGGGCAAGTTCGAAAGCTACCATTGGGACGAACAGCTCCCGGCGACGTTCTCATCGTGGCGCGGGTCGGTTCGTGATCTCCCTGATCTCGGCAACACCGTCATCGGAGAAGAGGGGCAGTCGGACTATTTCCAGGGCGCCAACACGGGATCGCGCCCGCGCATGACCAAAGACGAGTATGCGGCGTGGAAGGTGGACCGCGACGCCTATCAGGAGGCTTTGCCGCAAGCCCTTGGTCTGTTGCGGGTCGCAGTCCTGCGGCCGGATGGTAACGGTCAATGGAAGGGTGAAGAAGTCTACCGGCCGTGGCGCAGATATCTGATGGGTGCTCCTCTCGCGGAGCCAAACCTGCCTGACCTTGACGCCTATGCGGTTGCGCACCCCGAGCACGCCGAGGCCGTGGCGCAGTTCTCGCAATTCGCCATAGAGAATGCACGTCTGCTCGGCAAAGACGCCCTCGAAAAATATGGCGACGAAGAACCGGACGTGACGTTCGAAACGCCGATCTATGACGTCTACGTCCGCAAGATGGTGCAGGATCTAATCCTGCTGGCGCGTCAGGTGAAGGCCGAGTCCATCGCCATCTCGACCAGCGCCACGACGGCGCGGATCCAGAACAACCCGAAGGCGGCGCACTTCTACGACACCCAACTGAAACCGCGCCTCGAGAAGGAGTTGCGGCGGGTCACGGGCGACTCGACCATCGTGCTCGAGCAAGTTGAACTACCCAAGGCGATGGGGGCGCCGCGCAACGAGAAGCCCTACACGGTGTGGGCCACTCGCCTGTCGCCAGCAGCCCGGGCGAAGATCAAAGGCGTCGATATGCCGATGTTCGCTCTGGACGACGGCGACAACACCAGGCCGGCCCCGACCACTCGGCCGTTCGACATGCGCGACCACGACGGCACGCTGACCAGTCGCGTCGACGATCAGGGACTGGGCATCCGTCGGTACGCGATCAGCCGTAACGACAAGCCGGTTGCGAACGTGGTTCTGGTCGAGCGCGAGCCCGGCATGTGGGCGGTCGCCGGCGTCCAAGTGCACCGTGATAGCCGGGGCAAAGGGATAACCACTAAGCTTCTGGAGTCCGTCACCGAGGATCTGGGCGGGCCCACGCTGTCCAGCGGCATCCTCACCTCGGCGCAGTATCAAGCCCTTCAGCAGTCCGATCCCGATCAAGTTCGGTTCCACGTCGCCGGCGGGCCCGCCTTCGACGATCTGTATCTGCCCGCCGATAGCATTCGGCAGATGCGGGAGGCAGCAGAGCAGGCCGGGTCCTCGCCGGATCAGGCTAGGGATCTCGCCGACCTGAAGCGGTTGGAGGGATTGATCCCCGATACCGCGTTCGCCGTTGAGCGCATCAAAGAGGCGATGACGCAGGTCAACCCGCCGGAGAAGAAGCGCACCTTGTCGGCGAGCGCCGGCATGCAGCAGGCGGCGGCGGCACGCCGTGCGGCCGAAGCAGCCAAGCCGCGGCCGTCGGCTCGGTCTGGCGTCGATATCACGGCGCCGGTCACCATCGATGCGCGGCTGGCGCAGGTCACCGGGCTGCCGGTCGGCGCAAAACTCGACCTGCAGCCGAAGTACATCTTCGACAAGCGGGTGCGGAAGACGGTGCAGAGCGGGAACCATCCCGCGTACGAGACCCTCGATTCGACGCGCGCGATCATGGACGCCATACTCAACAATGCCGAGTTCTCGGTGCTGTATGAAGATGATCGCAAGCAACGAAACCGCAACATCTACTGGCAGGATGCAACCGGCCAGTGGTTCCTGATTGGGATCGCGACCACGCCAAGTCCTGACGGGCCCTACCTCGCCACGACGTCGTATGCGATCAGCAAGGCGGGGCTCGCGACAAACCTCGCGAAGGCCATCGAGCACCTTGGAGGTGCTGACACTTTCAAAATAGTTGAGGACCCACATGCCTACCCCCGCGTCCTGAGAGCCGCACGCGAAGCGTGGGGACAGGCCAAAGGTAAGGTGACGGGTCCTCAATTCCAGTCGTTTACCGCCAAGTTGCAGGCGCGTCAAGCCGCTCTTGCCGGTGGCGAAGAGCAGTCGGCCTTGGTCGGTGGGTCTGGACAGCCGGACCCGCTCCATCTCCCAAAGATGGGCGACACGACCCGGTCCGATCTGGATAGCCCAGAAACAGGGCTGACCGATCTCGTGAAAATGGTGAACCAGGCGCTCGATACGGAAACCCGGCAGGGACGGCTCAACCCCGGGCTCAAAGCGCAGATGGGAAAGCTCGGCGCGAAACTCTATGGGCAGTTTTCTAGGCGCACCGGGGTCATTCGGCTTGCAATCCCGAACGACTTCCCGACGTTGGTCCACGAGGGCGGGCACAAGCTCGAGGTCCATCCGGAACTTGGCAACCACGTCGAGGGTCTCAAGCAAGCGTTCTCGGCCGAGATCGTGCCCTTGGCGTCGCCTGGCCCTGATGCTCTATCCGAAGGGTGGGCCGAGTTCTTCCGGCTGTGGATGGTCGACACCCAACGCGCGAGTCAGTCTGCGCCGGGCGCGGCGCGGGCGTTCCGCAACATGCTCGAGGCGCAGTCCCCCGAGATGCTGCAAGCCCTGGAGGCGATCCAGCAAGGCTATGCCGCCCTGGTGCAAGCCTCGCCGGCCGGCGCGCTGGCGACCCGCGTCAAATCCACCAAGGTCGAGACGGGCGCGATCAGCGAGCTCCGCCAGGAGATCACCGAGAAGGGTACGCGCGCGACCATCGCGGACAGGCTCTATGCCCTGATCACGGCCACGCTGGATGACAAGCACCCGATCAAGGTGGCCAGGGACTTCCTGCTGCGGGAAGCGGAGCGCAACCTCACCACGGCTCTGAAGGCGGGAGAGCAACTGTTCGTCAAGGCGCTCTATGACCCCTACAAGCTGGCGCGGATGGCGGTGCACAGCCGCAATCATGCGACCACCGTTCTGCAACACGGCGTGCGGCTGAAGGGGCAGTCGCGGCCGACGGGCCCCGCCATGACCGATATCCTCGCCGCCGCGTTCGGAGGCCGGGACAAAACGCTGTGGAGCGACGAGATGATCGAGCGGTTCGGGACCTATCTCGTGGCCCGCCGCCTGAACAACGAGTGGGAGCGCTATGACCTGGGCGACCTCGAGGCTCCGCCCGATCACCTGATGAGCCGCGATGGGTACGGGCAGGCCCAGAACGATCTCGAGCTGGCCTATCCGCAGTTCCGCCAAGCTGCGGCCATGCTCGACACCTTCACCGACCTGACGTTGCGGTGGAAGCACGAGAACGGCTTCCTCACCGACGAGCAGTTGGAGGAGTTCACGTCGCGCGAGGGGTATGCCCCGCTCAACCGGATCATGGACGACCCGTCCGTATCCGCGGTGATGGCGCGCGGCAAGAACAAGCGGGCTCTGGTCAACCGGTTCAAAGGGTCGACCCGGGACTTCGTCAATCCCATCGAGGCGGTGATGGCGGACGTCTACGTGACGCAGTCCCGTATCGCTCTGAACCAGATCATCGGCGCGATCGACAAGCTCGCGCGCGCGGCCGGCCCGAACGGGGGCGTGATCGCCGAGCGCATCCCGGCGCACGACATGCGGGCCATGCGGGTCAACATCGAGTCGCAGATGGACGGGTTGCGGGGGAGCGCTCAGAAGCTTGTCGACGATGCGGTGTCCGCCGGCGCGCTGATGCCGCTGGAAGCCGTGCAGATGCGGGACTCGCTCGACCAGATGTTCGACGAGACCGCAGCCGTGACGATCTTCAAGGCGACGGAAACCAACGAGCGCGGCGAGAACATCGTCTATCTGTGGGAAGGGGGCAAGAAAGTCCCGATCCTGATGGGCAAGCACACGTTGGGCGAGGACGTGTTCAACGTCGTCGCGTCGGTCGGCAATCAGTTCGAAACGAACCCGCTGTTCGACGGTCTAGTCCTGTTCACCCAGGCCTTCCGCGCCGGCGTCACCAAATCTCCGGCCTATGTCGTAGTCAACTGGTTCCGCGACCAGTTGCAGACTTGGATGCTGTCGCGCGACTTCGTGCCCGGCTTGACCGGTCTCTACGGGACGCTGGACGTCATCAGGAACAGCGACGTGGCCCAGCGCTACAACTACTTCGCCGGCATGTCTGGCGTGGAATCGCACCTGATCGGGTCGATGTCGCACAACAACGACGTGACGCAGTTGCGCACGACGGGGTTCTTCGCCGCGCCGACGACGTGGGCCAAGGTGCTCCGGGTCATGGAGGTGACCGAGGCCGGGTCGCGCGTCGGCCATATGGACGCGACTTACCAACGGCTGCTTACGGAAGGGTACTCCGAAGAAGAGGCGCTATTCGAGGCTGCCTATAACAGCCACGACGTCATGGATTTCTCGATGACCGGGTCGAAGATGATCCATGTCTCGCGGCTGGTGGCCTTCCTTCGCTCGCAGATGCAAGGGCTCTACGCCGCGCAGCGCACGATGAGCGGCGAGCGCGACTCGATGGTCAATATCCGCGATGCCATGACTCCCTTCGTGCGCGCGGCCGAGGGCAATCCTTTGCAGGTCGGCGAGAAGGAGCAATTGCCGATTTCCCTCTCGATCTATCTGAAGATGGCGACGATCGGTCTGATCGGTCTCGCCCTCAAGGGGTACTACTGGGACGACCCGGAGCACGAGGAACTGGCAAATTCTCAGATGGGTGCAACCCATTGGTTCGTCAAACTGGGCGGGAGCTGGTGGCGTCTGCCCAAGCCGTTCGAGTTGGCGATCTTCTCCAACCTGTTTGAAGCGGCGTTCGACCGCTTTGCCAAGGATGATCCGACGGCGATGGCCCGGTTTATGCGCACGGTGCGCGAGACGGTGCTGGTCTCCCCGGCCATGCAGGCTTTCCCCGCGGTCACGGCCGTCTCCGACACATTCATCGATGCCCTCGACGCAGGGAGCGGCAAGATGCAGTACGACCGCCGCAAGGACGATCTGCCCATGCGGCTGCGGTCGATGCCGCCCGAGCTTCAATGGGACGCCTACACCTCGGAGTTCTCCAAGATGCTCGCGGCGACCTTCGGGTCCAGCCCGTACAAGGTCGACAACTTCATCCGGACCGTTGGCGCCAACATCGGGCGTGACCTGCTGAAAGCATCGGACTTGACCTTGCCGCGCCTGAACCAGTTGCTCGACGGGGCGATCCCGGGCGTCGCCAGAAGCCCACGGGCCGACATGAGCACGGAGGACTATATCTTTGTCTCGCGGTTCATGCGGCGGACGCCGCGTGGCGCCGAGTCGACGTTCCAGTTCTGGCAGGAGATGAGCCAGGACAGCGGGCGGTTTGCGACAGCGGCGGCGGGGTACCGGCGGTTGCTCAACGACGTCCGCTCGCCGCGCGATGCTCAGCGGATGCTGATGTCGCTGGACCCGGAGACCAGGGCCTACGCGGTCCTTGAGGGGCACTACAAAGAGGCGGAACAGGATCTGCACCCAATGAACCGGGCCAAGCAGATGATCTCGACATACAACGGGATCCGCCGAGAAATGGCGGAGCAGTCCCTCTACAAGGGTGCCACGAAGACGCGGCACCGGGACCCCGAGTCGATCGTTCTCCCGCCGTCGACCCAACGCGTGGTCAACGAGATCCTTGAGGACATGGCGATGCGCGAAGCGCGCAACGCCCAGATCGTCCTGCGCAAGCCCGGATGGGCGAACAAGACCGAGATGCCGGTCGAGGGGCTGCTCGAGGAACTTCGCGCCGCCGCGCCTGAAGTGGCGGCGGAAGTTGAGTGGCGGTCTCAGCACGGACGCAACAAGGTCTACACGTACCAGAGCGTCAAGAGCCTCTGGCCGGACCTGCGCCAGCACCTGGGATCATCCGAGCCTGGCAGTTCTTTGTCGGCCTTCCGGTCGCGCGCCCGCTACAGATAGGACTTGCACCGCCAGCGGAACTATGGCACATAGCGTGAACGCGCGGAGGGGTCTGCGCTCTGCCCTATGAGGCATTGAGATGGCGCTCGACGCCGCGACCCCGCGTGTTGTCTACAACGGTTCCGGATCGGTCTCGGCCTATGACGTCGAGGACGTTAGCGGCAATCCGATCTACTTCTCGAGCAACTCCGAGATTCACGTCGCCACCTACGTCACCTCGACGGGGGTGTGGACGGATCTGACCGAGGGCGTGGGGTACACCCTGATCGGGGGCCCCACGACCGGGGTGGTGACTCTGTCCGCCGGCAACCTTGCCTCGGGGACGAAGCTGGTGATCTGGCGCGTTACGACGCTGGATCAGTCGGACTCGTTCGCAGCGGGTGGGTCATTCTCGGCAACCACCCACAACACGGTGGCTCAGAAGCATCGTCGGATCGATCAGGAACTCGACGACGCGGCCGACCGAGCTCTGAAGCTTGATCGGGCGGAGGTCGGCTATGATGCCGACGGCTACGCGATTTCGGCGGCGCTCTACCTCGAGTTGCAGGAAGCTTCCGCCCCCGGCACCCCCGCCTCGGGGTATGGCCGCGTCTACACCAAGACAGACGGCTACCTCTACCATAAGAATGACGCCGGCACCGAGACGGACATCACCAGTCAAGCCACCGCTGCCGCGGCCTCGGCATCGGCCGCATCCTCCTCGGCCTCCGCGGCCTCTACGTCAGCCTCCAACGCTTCGACCTCGGCGACGAACGCCTCGACCAGCGCATCCGCCGCATCGACCTCGGCCAGTGCCGCGTCGACATCGGCCTCCAACGCCTCTACGAGCGCCTCTGCGGCCTCAACCTCGGCGACCAACGCCGCAACCTCAGCTTCTAGTGCTTCGGCCTCTGCCGGCTCGTGGAAGTGGTTGCTCGACACCTCGACCACAATGGCCGATCCTGGCTCCGGGGATATCCGGTTCAACAACGCCTCGTGGGCCAGCGTCACCGCCATCGCCGTCGCTGACAACTCGGCGGACTCGGGCAATCCTGATGTCTCGGCGGTTGTTCTGACCTGGGATGACAGTTCGAATACCGCTCACCGCGGCACCCTGACCTTCCGCAAGGCGACAGCACCTGCTGAGTTCGTCTCGTACTCGATTACAGGCGCCTCCACCGACAACACGGGGTGGACTGCACTGGCCGTAACTCATGTCGCGGGCACCCCGACATGGAGCGCAGCGGACCCCCTCTTCGCCGCGTTCTCGCGCACCGGCAATGTCGGCGCCGCGGGTGCGGGTGCGGGCGATATGTTGGCCGCCAACAATCTCGCGGACCTCATCAGCGCCGCGACGGCGCGCAGTAATCTTGGTCTCGGCACCTCGGACGTGCCGCAGTTCGGATCAATCAATCTGGGAGCGGCCTCAGACACGACGCTTACGCGGACGGGTGCGGGTGATATTGCGGTCGAGGGCAACGCGATCTATCGGGCTGGCGGCACGGATGTCCCGGTTGCGGATGGCGGCACCGGCGCATCAACAGCCGCAGATGCTGCGACCAACCTCGGGCTTGGCGCGGGCAGCTCGCCGCAGTTCACAGCCATCAACCTCGGCCATGCCTCCGATACCACCATCACTCGCGTCTCGGCAGGTGTGGTCGCGGTGGAGGGCAGTAACGTCCTACTCGCCTCCGGCCTCGGGTCGGTCACGCAAGCCTACGACGTCGACACCGCCAAGCTCGACGTGGTGCAGTCGTGGACAGCCTCGCAGCGCGGCACCGTCACGGCCCTGTCGTCGTCGGCCGCCTCGATTGCCTCCGACTTTGCGGTGACGAATAACTTCAGCCACACGTTCACCGAGAACACGACACTGGCGAACCCGTCGAACCTCACGGCCGGCCAATCCGGGTTCATCGTGTTCACGCAGCATGCGAGTTCACCGAAGACGCTGGCTTTCGGCTCCTACTGGAAATTCGAGGGCGCCTCGGTGCCCAGCGTCACCGCCACGAACTCCGCCGTCGATGTGCTGGTCTACTACGTCGAGAGTTCCACGCGCATCTCCGCCGTCCTTCTTGCGAACATGAGCTGACCCGATGGCAGTCCTACCAGCCAGCCTGTTGCTTCGTCGCCAGAGCAACTACCAGATCGACCGCTCTCTGCGGTTCAATGA
>Ga0247834_1001102_pt1 | contig 48591 bp, 39 predicted proteins | sample LaCruzMarch2015__8_FD_187118 | JGI IMG/M metagenome (GOLD analysis project Ga0247834, IMG submission 187118) | Freshwater microbial communities from meromictic Lake La Cruz, Castile-La Mancha, Spain - LaCruzMarch2015_12m | ecosystem: Environmental > Aquatic > Freshwater > Lake | place: Spain... | reverse complement strand
GAGCTCGGGGAGGATTTCGCCGACGACCGGGGCTTCGCCTTCGCCGTCCTCGCCTTCGCCTTCGCCTTCGCCTTCGCCTTCGCCCTCGCCTTCGCCTTCGCCCTCGCCTTCGCCTTCGCCCTCGCCTTCGCCCTCGCCAGCGACATCCTCGCCTTCGCCCTCGCCCTCGCCTTCGCCCTCGCCCTCGCCAGCGACGTCCTCGCCTTCGCCCTCGCCCTCGCCCTCGCCCTCGCCTTCGCCTTCGCCCTCGCCCTCGCCTTCGCCCTCGCCAACCGGCGGGTTCTCGGGCTGCTGCTCGGCGGCCCAGCGAGCGATGAGGACGGCGTTGTCGCCGGGGTCGAGGGAGATGGCGAAGGTCGCGCTGGCCTGGGCGCCCGGGGCCATGGCGCCGAAGTTCAGGCATACCGAAATGGCGTCATCGCTTTGGCGGACGACACCCTTGGCGACGGGAGCGCCCCAGGCGGCGTTGGACCAGGGGTCGAGGTTTCGCAGGGGCATTCGTGAGACGCGGGCGCGGGAATCGGCGCTGAGGAAATAGGACGGGGCCCGGCTGCCATAGGCCGTCAACAGCGGGTCGTCGGCGGCGAAGGTCCAGGCGCGCACGATTTCGACGCCGTCGCCGGCGCTGTGGCTGGCGAGGACCTCGTTTTCGGTCACAAAGCCGCCGCCGCGGAAGGCGCTGGGATCGGGATCGAAGGCCCGGAGGTAGCGGACGTCGTCGACAGCGACGTCGCCGACATTCTCGACGACGACGTCGACCACGATCGATCGGTCGGAGGCGGAGAACGTGTAGGTCTGGGTGACCTTGAGGCGGTCGATGCCGCTTTCCTGCACAAACGCCACGACGCGGCCCCCCAGGGCATCGTCGGCGCTCTCATCGCTGAGGCCCTCGATGCGGAACTCACCGGTGCTCTCGTTTCTCGCCGCCACCGCCGCCTTGGTCTTGACGCCGTCGCGAAAGAAGCCGGCCACCCAGCGGTCTTCGGCATTGCCGGGCAGGATGAAGTCGGTGGGCATGGTGAGGCCCTGACCAAAGCCATCGAGGTCCACCGCAAGGGCCAGACCACTGTCGAAGGGCGTGCCGAAGAAGCCGTCGGGCCGGGGCCCCCGGGGGCCAAAGGCACCGTTGCTGGCAATGCCGAGTTCGAAGCTGTCGCCGCCCAGGTAGAGGCCGGCAGCCGTGGAGGCATGACGCTGGGCGTTGGCCGCCGGCGATGCACACACCGCGCAGATGATGGCCGCCAAGGCACTCCCGCGAACCAACTGCAACGACAGCATGGCGCCACTCCTTCAACCCGACCCGACCATCCCGACCCGACCCGACCGACGGTGGGCACTCAAGGGCATCGGCAGCTCGATGGCGGACTGAAGGAACGGCGGAGTGGATCGGAAGTGGCGGGCGCACATCGACGAGCGCGCCGGGGGACCTCGTCTGTATAGTCGTGCCATGCGTTGGCATGTCGTCTTGACCAGTCTGCTATGTGCCGTCGCCTGTGACGACGTCGTCCCCCCCGGCGAGGGTGAAGGCGAAGGCGAAGGCGAAGGCGAAGGCGAAGGCGAAGGCGAAGGCGAAGGTGAAGGCGAAGGTGAAGGTGAAGGTGAAGGCGAGACCTGCAGCGCTGCGCTGCTCCTCGGTGGACCGTCAGAAAACCCTCCCCGCGTCAGGGATGTGACGCTCCGTTCGGTGCCCGATGTGGACGGCGTCTGCGCTGACGGCGACGGTCGTCGGTCCATTGACTTCACCCTCGAGGGTCCCTGGAACCTCGACTTTTCCGGGGAGGAACTGACCGTCATCGACGACAGCGGCGAGGTTTTCGACTGCGACGAACTGAGCGGGGTGAACCCGGAGACCGTCGAGACCTGCGTGGCCGATACCCCCTGCCTGGTGGTCTGTGTGCTGTGCTTGCCGGCGACTGTCACGACCGTCGCGGTACAGGTCTCCGACGACGTGGGCGGCGTCAGTGCGGGCGTGTGCCCATCGCTGGTGCTCATCGACGATACGATGTCTCTCACGAGCGCCCGGGTCTTTGCCCCCCGCGAAGCTGATGTGGGGATGCAGTTCGTCGTCGAGGGCGACGCCGACAGCGACGGCAATGGCACCGGCGCGGCGCCTTCGCTGCTCCAGGTGTCGGCGTTCGACGTCGACGACGTGTTGGTGCTGGAAGAGGTGGTTGACCTGGCCAGCCTGGATCTCGGCGGCGGCGGCTTTTCGGGCACGGCGTTGTTTCCCGTTGTGTCGGGCGTAGACCACTTCACGGTGCAGGCCTTCGACGATGGCCTGGCGGTCTCGAGCAACATCATCGAGGTCTCGGCCATCGAGCCCCTGGCGCTTCCCGGCGATGGCTGTGTCGCGGGCAGCAGCGACGACAGCGATGGTTCCGGGGCAGCCGTCGTTGACACCTGTCTCGTCGGCCATCGATGCGTGGCAAGCGTGTGCGTCGCCAGCAGCGGGGGACCGCCGGCCATCACGGCGGTGACCGTCCTCGTGGAAAACGACGTCGGCTGCGCTCCGGGCGAGACCGGCTTGCGCTTTGGACTGGTGGGCCACAGCGATGCCCCCCGCGCCGCCGTCGTCATTGACGTGGTCGACGTGGTCGGCGAGCGCGAACGACTGGTCCTCCCCGGTGATGCCGGCGCCTTCGACGTCGCCCTGACCCGCTGCTTCGCCCGCTACCATCAGGTGGCTGCCGGCCAGGACGCGACGTTTGCTGTCGTCGACGACGCTGCCCGCTCATCGACGGTGGTCATCCTCCCGCTGCCGACGCAGGTGCCAGCCACAGTCCGCGATGCCGTCGCGGTATCGGCACACGGGCAGACCGTCGTCAGCGCCACGGTGCGCGGGGCCGCCACCGTCGTCGACATCGACGTCCAGGACGCCGGCGGCGCCAGCCTGTTGCAGCGCAGCCGTTCCCTGGATGTGGACGGCCTCGAGGTCGACGCCCGCGACGGCGCCTTCGACCTGCAGGTGGTGCTGCCGGTGGCTGGCGCCCGCGTCGTCATCCGGGCCGTTGATGGCGCAGTCGGCAGCGAGCCCCTGACCATGGTCGTGACGTCGACGCGACCCCTTGGCGGCGACTGTCGCGTGTCGCGGGTGGCGGGCTTCACGATGTGCGACGGCGCCCTGGGCTGCAGCGACACCGGCGTCTGCACAGACACTGGCACCATCGCCACCAACCGTCTGGTTCGCAGCGACGGGCTGTCCCTGGCCTTGACGGCGACGGTCCCGGATGGTTCGTCGCTGATGTTGTTGGCCGCCCTCGACGCCGACGGTCGCCCCATCGTCGCCTCCTCCGGCGCGCTCCCCGCGGTCATCTCGCTTGCGGCCGGCACCACGACGTCGACGGCCATTGCCAGCGCCGTCACCCGCACGGGTGCCGACGCCGACGTCCAGGCCTTTGTCGACGACATCGCCGACGCCACCGGCCTGCTGGTCCGACTGCAATCGCCCGCCGGCACAGGCCCGGCGACGTTTGTGCCCCTGAGCCTGCCGGGGTCCCTGGACGACGCTTGTGTGGCCCCGCGCCTTGACGAATTCTCGACGTGCGCCTTCGACCTGCAGTGCACGGCCACCCCTGCCCTGCAGTGTCGGCCTCGACCCCCACCGTTTGCCTGTGGTGCCCAGCAGGACGTGCTGGTGATTGGCGCCGACGACGTCCCGCTCGCCATCCCCGACGTGGGCAGCGTCGACAGCGGCATCAGCGTCGCCGACACTCGGGAGGTCGCGCGGGTGGTGCTGATGGTGGACGAGGTCGATCACGGCTTCATGCCCGACGTGACGATGACGCTGGTCCACGGGGCCCAGCAAGCCCGCGTCGCTGCCTTCGGGGCCTTCGGCGCCAACCTCCGTCGCCTCGTCCTCGACGACGACTGCCCGGCAAGCCTGACGACGGGCCAGGCCCCCCATCGAGGCTGCTTTCGACCGGCGTCCCCGCTGTCGGCGCTGTCGGGGAGCACGGCTGCGGGGACCTGGACTTTGCGCGTCAGCGACGGCGTGGCCGCCGACAGCGGCACCCTGCGCGGTTGGCGCCTGGGCCTGTGCCTGCTGCGTCCCTGAAGGCCACCGTGGGGCTCACGTCGTCGACGGACGCCAGGCCGCGATGTCGGTCAACCAAGCCTGAACCCGGGCGTCCGACGGCATGCGCCAATCGCCGCGGGGGCTGAGGGCCACGAGGCCCACCTTGGGAGCGTCGGCGGTGCAGCTGCGCTTGAACTGGTTGGAGAAGAAGCGCTGCACAAAGACCGTCAGCCATTTGCGGCGGGTGTCGTCGTCGTAGCGGTCCGCAAACGCCACCCGGGCGAGATCGAGGATGCGGCCGGGGGTGCTGCCGTGGCGCACGAAGTGAAACAGGAAGAAGTCGTGCAACTCGTAGGGCCCGATGCGCTCTTCCGTGAGGTGGGCGATGCTGCCGTCGGCGTCGGTGGGCAGCAGCTCTGGCGAGATGGGCGTGTCGAGAATCGAGAACAGCGTGCTGCGCAACACCGTGGGGTCGCCGCTGGTCCAGGTGCCGACCCGCTCGTTGGCCACCCAGCGGATCACGAACTGGATGAGGGTCTTTGGGACGCCTGCGTTGACGTCGTACATGCTGATGTGGTCCCCCGAATAGGTCGCCCACCCCAGGGCCTTCTCGCTCAAGTCGCCGGTGCCCACGACGAGGCCACCGACCTGGTTGGCGATGGTCATCAGCACCAGGGTCCGCAGCCGGGCCTGGACGTTTTCCAGGGTGGCGTCGCCGAGGGCGGGATCTTGGCGCACGCGATCGATCAAGGCCTGCACGGTGTCGATGACGCCGTCACCGTCAGCGTCGCCCTCGGGACCGGCGGCGGCGCGATGGCCCACGGCCCCAAGCACCACCCGCGACATGTCGGCGACGCTGATGGAGCGCACGGTGGCGCCGAGGGCCTCGCCGAGGCGGACGGCGTTGTCTTTGGTGCCGACGGAGGTGCCGAGGCCAGGCATCGTGACGCCGACGAGGTCCGAGCGGGGCTGACCGCAGAGGTCCAGCGCCGTCGCCGCCACCAGGGCCGCCTGGGTGGAGTCGAGGCCTCCCGAGATGCCCAGCACGAGCTTCGGGGTCCACGTCGGCGTCTTCAGGGCCTGCAGGCGGGTGGCCAGGGCGTTGGTCTGGATCTCGAAGATCTCCCAGGCCCGGGTGGCCAGGGTGCGGGGGTCTTTGGGGATGAACGGATGGGGCGCGATGTGGCGGCGCAGCCCCGTCGTGGTGCACTGCTTCGGCAGCACGAAGGGCAGGCGCCGCACGGCGATGGGGTTTTGCATGGCGCAGTCGCCAAAGCTGGTGGTCTGGACCCGCTCGTGGCGCAGCACCTCCACATCGACGTCGACGGTGACCAGCTGGGCCGTGCGCGCAAAGCGCGTGCTCTCGGCCACGATGCTGCCGTTTTCGCAGACGAAGGCGTCGGCGTCGAAGGCGAGGTCGGTGCTGCTCTCACCTGGACCTGCAGCCACATACAAGTAGGCGCATTTGCCGCGGTCGCTCTGGCTCTGGGCGAGGAGGCGGCGGAGGTCCGCCTTGCCGACGGTGAAATTCGACGCCGACAGGTTGGCGATGATGCTGGCGCCGGCGCCGACGAGCCTGGCCGACGGCGGAATCTGCACCCAATAGTCCTCGCAGACCTCGACGCCCACCATGACGTCGTCGCGGACGGCGCCACCGTCGTCGGCGTGGTCGCTGGCGCAAAACAACATGTCGGGTCCAAAGGGCACGTCGGCGCGGCCAAGGACGGTGCAGACCGCACCTGCGGGGACCTCGCGGCCCTCGCGGAACCAGCGCTTCTCCTCAAACTCGCGGTAGTTCGGCAGGTACGATTTGGGCACGCAGCCCAGCACGCGACCCGCCTGGATGGCGACAGCCACGTTGTAGAGGCCCTGGGGCGTCCGCAGGGGCATGCCCACCAGCGCCAGCGGCGCGAGCTGTTTCGAGGCCTCCACCAGCGACGCCAGACCCGCCTCGACGGCCCGGGTCATGGTGTCGTCGAAGAAGAGATCACGGGCCGTGTACGACGACAGCCCGAGCTCGGGAAACACCACCAGGGCCACGCCGTCGTCGTGGGCCTGCTGCCACAGCTCGATGGTACGCAGCGCGTTTGCCTGCGGGTCGGCGACGGCAACGACGGGAACGGCAACGCTGGTGCGAACAAAACCGCGCATGGTGACCTCTGGGCCTTCGTCTACCCCAGCAGGGCAGCTCAAGCACACAGGGGGGCGATGACCGCCAACAACCCCTCGGGATCGTCGGTGTGCACCCAATGCCCGGCGGCGGGCAGCACCACGTCGGTGACGGCGCCGGCGTCGACGGCGGCCTTCAGGCGGGCCTGCTCCTGGGGCTTCCAGCGGTCGCTCTTGCCACCGCGCACCATGTGGATGGCGGGCCGGCCCCGGTGGGCCAACACAGCGGGCCACAAGTCGAGGGCGCCGAAGTCCGTCAGCATCCGGCGGGCGGCGTCGAGATCGAACTTGAAGCGAAAGGCGTGGCCGTCGTCCAGCGGCGTGGGCAGGGCCACCAGGTTCGTGGTCATCCACTGGGCCAGGGGCATCGACATGCCCTTGCCCTGCAGCTGCTCCACGAGGTGGCGGCGATCGCGCGCGAGCCCGGGGGGCAGCGACGAGATCGCGGCGACGACGCGTTCGAGTTCTTCGCCAGCGCCACCGTGAAAGGTGCGGGTACCCGGCGGTGAATCCACGACGACGACGTGTTCGACGCCGGCCATGACGGGATCACCCCCGTGGTCTTGCAGGCCGAGGGCGAGCATCGCCTTGCCACCCCAGGAATGGCCGACGAGGACCCGGGGATGGTGGCCGAGGACCGCCAGGGTGCGATGGATGTCCGCGGCGGCACCCCGGACGGTGTCGTCGTCGGCGACCAGCCGCTCATCGTGGGAGTCGCCGTGGCGACGCAGGTCGAGCAGCACGCAGCGAACGCGGGGAACCCGCTCGCACAGGCGCTTGGCGAAGCTTTTCCAGTTGGTCTTGTTGCCAAGAATGCCGTGGGCAAAAACGACGATGTCGTCGCCGCGGTCTTCCGCGCCGACGACAACATCTGCTGCCAACAGTGGTTGGTCGTGCACCGGGGCTACTTCTGCTTGAGGGCCTGCAGCATCTTCTGGGTCTTGGCGTTGCCGACGGGCTTCTTGGCCGCGCGGTCATCGGCGGGGATGTCGGGCAGCTCCTCAGAGCGACCGGTGGCGATGTGGGCGTCGACCTCGAGATCGAGGAGCTGGCCCGCCAGGGCCTCGGTGACGCCGTTGGAGGCCAACGTCGCGGCGGCCTTCACGCTGACGCCGTGGTGCATGCGCACGACGGCTTCTTCAAGCGATGACAGGCTACGGCCGGCCTTTGGCTCCATGCTCGTGACCTGCCGCGTCTCTGTGGCGGTGCCGGCGGCGGTACGGGTGGTCGATGTCGTCGTCGTCTTGCTGCGGGCCATGGCCGCCTCCACTCACGCCGGTCATCCGGCACGTCTGAAACCGATGAGCGACCATAGGGGCGGTCCGTCCCGGCGGCAACTTCTTCGCCGGTTCTTCACCGCCCGGCGTCGGCGCAGGGCGGTCGGGTGGGGAGGCGGCGGGGATGGGGCGTTCGGGCGCGACGTGGACACGCGTCCTCGGCGTGAACGTCCGTGCAGGATCGCTCCTTTCTCCCCGCCTGGCCCCGGGCGTATGGTGTCTGGTGACCACCGCATCCTCGCTCCCGCGCGCATCCCATGAGCCGTCTGTCTGGGTGTGGGCCTTTGGCTACTTCGCCGCCTACGCCCCCTATTCGGCCCTGACCAAGGCCCTGACGAGCGGGCTCATCACCGATGTGCCCGCCATTTCAGGCATGGCGTTGTTGCCGGTCTCGGTGGTCGCGTCAGCCCTCGGCATGTACGTCATGCTGACGGCCCTGGGCTGGTGGCGTCATGCGACGCACTACGAGGTGTTGGGTCGCTCGGTGCCAGGGCCCCAACCGATGACGTTGGTGTCGGGCGTGTGTACCAGCGCCATCGTCGTCACCACCACCCTGGCCTACACCTTTGACGGCATCAGCATCGTGTTCGCCATGCTGCTCATGCGCGGTGGCGTGCTCGTGATCGCCCCCTTCGTCGACGTCCTCGCCAAACGCCACGTGCGCTGGTTCTCCTGGGTGGCCCTGGGGCTGTCGGTGGCGTCGTTGCTGGCGGCCTTCGCCGGCGACGGCGGCCTCGCCATCACCGTGATCGCGGCGGTCGACATCGGCATCTACTTGCTGAGCTATTTCCTGAAATTGCGCCTGATGAGCAAGGCCGCCAAGAGCACCAACATCGACACCAACCGTCGCTTCTTCGTCGAGGAGCAGATGGTGGCCACCCCCCTGGCGGTGGTCGCCCTCGCCGTGGTGGCCCTGCTCGGCAACGTCGAGCTTCGCAAGGGCTTCCTGGACGTCTGGAGCAGCCCGGCCCTGCCCTGGGCGGTCATCATCGGCCTGTGCTCCCAGGGCACCGGCGTCTTTGGTGCCCTCGTGCTGCTGTCGCCCCAGGAAAACACCTACTGCGTGCCCGTGAACCGGGCCTCCAGGGTTTTGGCCGGGGTTTTGGCGACGGTGGGGCTGGCCGTGTTCCTGGGACAGCGCTGGCCCGCCACCAGCGAATGGGTGGGGGCTGGATTGATCTTGCTGGCCATCGTGGCCCTGAGCGTTCCCCCTCTCGTCGAAAAGGCCCGGGCCCGCCGTGTCAGCGCTCGGGAGTGACCCGGGAATGATCCGGGAGTGACGGTTCGATCCGGGAGCCGCACCGTCGATGGTGCCGACGATGGATGACGACAGCGACGACGTACGATATGGCTCCGCCATGAGCCGCCACGGTCAAGACATTCGCTTCTCCTCCCCCGCCGTCGAGCGAGCCCGCGCCCGCGCTGAAGAGCGAGAGCGCGCCCGCCATCAGGGCGACACCGGCCGCGTCAAGGGCGACCGCGTCGACCTCGCCGTCCTCGTCGACGATCTCAACAGCGGCCCCGTCACCGTCAAGGAAGACCTGCCCACCGACTGGGTGAGCCAGCTCGTCGACGACAAGGCCGACGTGAAATGGTCGGGCAACGAGCCCGGCCGCGTCGACGTCACGTTGGAGCATGAGGCCTCCACCATGATCCGCATGAAGGGTCAGGCCCGCTTTTCCCTGCAGCACCCCTGCGTGCGCTGCGGTCAGGTCGATGTGCCCTTCGACATGCCCCTCGTGGTGGATCTGCGCCTCGTCGAGCGCGCCGAAGAAAGCGCCATCGAAGCCGACTTCGAGCAGTTCAGCGACGGCGACGATCACGCCGGATTGCCCCTCGGCAACGCCGCCGACCTCGAAGACATCAACATCGCCAGCTACGTCGGCAGCACCATCGCCGTCGACCACATCTTGCGCGAGCAGCTCTTTCTCGAACTGCCGCCCCATCCCAACTGCGAGTCCGTCGGCGCCTGCTTGAAGGGCCCCTGCGGTCTCATCGAGCGCGAACAGGCCCTGCAGGCCGAGCGTGATCGCTTCATCGATCCGCGCTGGGCGGGGTTGTTGGCCCTCAAGGCCCAGCTCCCCGTGGCCAGCGACGTGGCTGGTGCCCAGGCACCAGCCCCCAAAGCCATCGCTGCCAAGAGCAAGGCACCGCCGGCTGCGGCCACACCCGCCAAGCCGGCGGCGACGACGGCCAAGCCCGTGCCGGCCCCCACGGCGCCACCACCGCCGACGACGGCCAAGAAGGCGGCCACGAAGGCCAGGGCACCAGCCAAGAAGGCGGCCACGAAGGCCAAGGCGGCCACCAAGGCCAAGGCGGCCACCAAGGCCAACGCACCGGCCAAGAAGGCGGCCACGAAGGCCAAGGCGGCCACCAAGGCCAGGGCACCAGCCAAGAAGGCGGCCAAGAAAGCTGCGCCAGCCAAGAAGGCGGCCAAGAAGGCCAACGCACCGGCAAAGAAGGCGGCCAAGAAAGCTGCGCCAGCCAAGAAGGCGGCCACGAAGGCCAAGGCACCGGCCAAGAAGGCGGCCACGAAGGCCAAGGCGGCCACCAAGGCCAAGGCGCCGGCCAAGAAGGCGGCCACCAAGGCCAAGGCGGCCACCAAGGCCAAGGCGGCCACCAAGGCCAAGGCGCCCGCCAAGAAGGCAACGCGCCGCTGATGCCGGCGGGGTGTCGTTCACCCCGCCAGCCCTGACGCAAACACCATGGAAGCCGCTCCACGCCGTCGCTTCATTCTCATCGTCGATGACGAACAGGACACGCGGGCCCTGGTGTCGACCTATTTGTCCATGAAGGGCTACGACGTCTCTGCCGTCGAGGATGGCTCTGGGGTCGTGGCCGCGGTGGGGCGGCGGCAACCTGATCTGATCCTGCTCGACCTGATGATGCCGGGGACCAGCGGTCTCGACGTCCTGCGCAGCCTGCGGGCCAGCGGCAACCGCGTCCCCGTCGTCATCATGACCGCCCTCACCGCCACCGAATCGCTGGCCGAAGCCATGGCGGCCGGGGCCCAGGATTCGGTCACCAAGCCATTCTCGTTGCCGCGGCTGCTGGACCGGGTGCACCAGGCCCTGTTGAGCGAGGTGGTGCTCGAAGAGGCCGTCGTCGATGAAGACGTCATCGCCGAGGACGAGGAGCGGGTCGTGCTGGCCCCCATGACGCGCCCGCCCGCCATGGTCGAAGAACTGCACGTGCACGAGCGCAGCATCGAGATCGTCATGGACCTCGCTGACGTCGTTTCAACGTCAGTTCTCCCGACCCGACAGCTGCGGGATTCCGGCGACCCGCGCTCTGGACGTCTCGGTGAACCATCGACGCCTTCTCCGGGTGAACCCGATGGCTTGCTGCCGTCGGCGACGCGACCGGTGGCCCTGCCGTCGTCGTCGTCGTCGATCTTTTCCCGGTTGCGGGGACTGACGCGCCGCATCTTGCCCGAGCAGCCGCGCCTGCAGGCCGGTGTCACCCTCGCTGGCCGCTATCGGCTCCAGCGGGCCCTGGGGACTGGTTCGTTCGGGACGGTCTGGCAGGCCCGCCACATCGACCTCGACCTCGATGTCGCCGTCAAGGTGCTGCACAAGGACGCCAAGCCCGTCCGCCCCAACGAGACGGCCCACCAATCGTTTCGTCGCGAGGCCGTGTTGTTGGCCCGCGTGCAAAGCCTGTCCTGCGTGCGGGCCACGGACTTCGGCATCAGCGACGAGGGCCACGCCTTCCTCGTCATGGAGCTGCTGCAAGGCGAGACCCTGCGGCAGCGGCTGACCCGCGAGGGGGCGCTGTCGGTCTCGGTCTCGTGCGGCGCCGTCGCCGACGTGTGCGATGCCCTCGCCAGTGCCCATCGCCATGGCGTCGTGCATCGCGACGTCAAGGCCGCCAACGTCATCGTCGCCAACACCGCCGACGACCCTCCCGGCCAGGTCACCAAGCTCATCGACTTCGGCGCCGCCAGCAGCGTCGACGAAGAAGACGTCGGCGTGGTGCTGGTCGGAACGCCCTCTCACATGTCTCCCGAGCGCTTCACAGAACCCCGGGGCACCCCCGCCAGCGACGTCTACGCCGCCGGCATCATGCTGTTTCATGTCCTGACGGGCACGCTGCCCTTCCACGCCGACGCCGTCCTCGACCTGGCCAAGCTGCATCGGGACGCGCCGCGCCCCCGTTCCTCGACCTTGCGCCCGGAGACAGCGGCCGCCGACGCCATCCTCGCCCGGATGTGCGCCATCGACCCGGCCCAAAGACCATCAGCCATCGCCGACAGCGTCGCCCTGCGGGCCATCGCCCGGGCCTGACGGGCCCGCGCTGCCCATTCCGTTTGCCCCGGGCCCGGGACGTCGCTATGCCCGGCCCATGTTTGGTTTTGGAAAAAAACACGCCGATCTCGACAAAACCCTCGCCGACAAGCAGGAGCAGGTCCTCGCGGCCCTGAACGCCCTGCCCTGTCCGCCCATCGCCGAGCACCTCGTCGACGACCGCATCGTCGACGCCCTGCGGGTCGATGAGGCTGAGGGCGGCAAGAGCAAACGCGTCGTCGTCGAAGTCGTGCTGCCCACCATGGCCCTGCAGGGCAAGGCAGCCCTGCTCGCCAGCATCGAGAGCACCGTGAAGGGCGTCCTTGGCGACGTGCCCGTCCACGTCGAGGTCACGAGCGACGTGTTGTCGGCGGTGCCCATGACCAACGGCAAAGGCGGCCTGCCCGGCATCAAAAACGTCATCCTGGTGGCCTCGGGCAAGGGCGGCGTCGGCAAGAGCACTGTGGCCTCCAACCTCGCCACCGCCCTGGCGACCCTGGGCTGCAAGGTCGGCCTGCTCGACGCCGACATCTACGGCCCCTCGGCCCCCACGATGTTCGGCATCGCCGACGGCACCCGGCCAGGCACGGCCCCCTCGGCAGACCCCAACAAGCCCATGCTCGTGCCCCTCGAGCGCTTCGGCGTGAAGCTCATGTCCATCGGCTTTCTCGTCGACACCTCGACGGCGATGGTGTGGCGCGGTCCGATGATTGCTTCGGCGGCCATGCAGCTGTTCAAGGACGTCCTGTGGGGCGAACTGGATTACCTCGTCGTCGACATGCCCCCGGGCACCGGTGACGTGCAGCTCACCATCTCCCAGCAAGTGGTTGTGGCCGGCACCGTCGTCGTCAGCACGCCCCAGGACGTGGCCCTCGCCGACGTCATCCGTGCCAAGGCCATGTTCGACAAGGTGTCGATCCCCTGCCTCGGTGTCGTCGAGAACATGAGCTATTTCATCTGCGACGGCTGCGACAAGCGCCACGAGATCTTCCTCCACGGCGGCGCCCGGCACGCCGCCGAGCGAATGCTCGTGCCCTTCCTCGGCGAGATTCCCCTCGAGCCCGGCGTGGTCAAGGGTGGCGACCAGGGCGAGCCCGTGGTGCACAAATTCCCCGAGTCCCAATCCGCCAAGGCATTTGTCGCCCTCGCCGAAGCCGTGGCGACGGCGCTGGCCAAGACGGCGTTCGAGAACCCCGAGGCCCTCGCCCAGCCGACCTTGTCCATCTCGGGCGGTTCCCTGCAGGACCAGGGCAAGAAGCCCAAGAAGGGCCTCCCCGTCGTCAGCTGACGGCGATGGTTCCTCCGGTCATGAAAGCGGCGCCCCCCGGGCGCCGCTTTTCGTTGGCGCCGCGCTCAGGAGGACGGCAGCGCCATGTCTTTGAGCCTGGGATCCTGGGGACCGGCCACGGTCTGGACCTCGACGCCGTGCCGCTGCAGGTAGTCGAGGCCGTTTTCGCCGGCGTAGCCGCCGCCCACGACGATGACCCGGGTGAGACCGGCGTGGTGGATGAGCTTGGCGCACATCATACAAGGCTCGCCGGTGACGACGAGCCAGGCCCCCTTGGTGGCCACGCCCGACGCCGCGCAATTGCAGATGACGTTCATCTCGGCGTGGTGGCAGCCGATTTCCATGCGGGTGCCAGACTGGATGCCCATGGTGTCGCGCAGGCAGGTGTCGCCGCCGCACAGCTCGCCGCCGCCGCGGGGGCCGCCGTTGTAGCCATCCATCAGCACGACGTTGCGGTCCGGGTCGAGCAACAGGGCCCCGAACTTCCGCCGGGGACAGTTCGACGCATTCGCCAACACCAGGCACTGCTCGATGCGAATCCGGATGTGCTTTTCTTTCACCGCTGCTCCCGTGGCTGTCGACGTCGTGGCCGGTGCTTCTACCCCAGCCACGCAGCACCGGCGACGATCTTCAGACCACGCGCACGGCCAGCTCAGTCGGCCTTGAAGCCGTTCCTGGAGTGGGCGCCGTCGCAGAAGGGCTTGTTGGCCGAGAGGCCACAGCGGCACAGGTAGACGTCGGGCTTGGTCTTTGGCTCCAGCACCGTGCCGGCGCCGTTTTTGATTTCGATGCCGCCTTCGATCTTCAAGGGACCATTGGGCAGGACGGTGACTTTCACGGCGCTCATCAGGCACTCCAGGGCAGGGTTGCGGCGCCGGGCGCCAACAATCGGACTGCAGTCCGTTTATCTGCTGGGCCGTCAGGGGTCAAGCCGGGCCCCTCCGACTGCCCTGCCCCACCACGAAAAACCGCCCCGACAAGCGGGGCGGCAGCAAGGACACCATGCCGACAGACGTTCAGAACGTCAGGCCAACATGGGCCACGAAACCAAGCTGGACGGACTGCTCAATGCGCAGGCGGCGACCCACGGTGTCGATGGCGGGGTTGTAGTACGGGTTGCGTTCGGCGGGGTTGTCGAGGTCGATTTCGTCGTTGGGGTCGTCGAGATCCTTGCCGAAGTCCTCAATCGTCAGGAAGTGCTCGGTGTCGTAGTTGAGCAGGCCCTGGATGTTGAAGAAGAAGACGTCGAAGGTCTTGAAGTGCAGGCCGGCGCGGCCGCCGACGCGCACAAACTGGTCGGTGTAGGTCATCTCCTTGAAGAGGTCGGCGACCTCGGAATAATCGCGGCCCTCGCTGTAGTAGGTGGCCGAGCCGGCGAGCTCCAGGGAGAAGCGCTGTTTCAGCTTCTTGTCCTCGTAGGGGACGATCTCGACGCCGGCGATGAAGCCACCGAACTGGCGGGGCTGGTGGCCGATGACTTCAGGGGTCGTGTTGCCCACAAACGGGATCGTGTAGTCGACCTGGAAATAGGGGTCGAAGATGGCGAAGCGCTTCGACATGCCCGTGCTGAAGTGGAACTTGTGCAGGCCGTCGGTGACGGCTCCGGGGGCGCCAGCATCGCCGATGGCGTCGTTGGTGGGATCCATCTGGGCAAAGAACGGCGCCGTGTAGTCCGCCTGCAGGGTCACGGTGGGTTTGGTCTCGTCCCGCTCGTTGTTGAGGGGCGACCAGCGCAGACCAAAGACCGGGTTGTCGAGGCCCGCGCGGTAGCCGGCGAAGGTGCCGTCGGGGTTGACGCCCCAGGCGTTGTACGGGGTTCCCGGGAAGCCGAACTTGCCGTCCTGGATTTCCGGGCGGTTGTTGCCGGCGCCGGCGGTCTCTGGCCAGCCGTCGACGGTGGGGACCGCGTTGGGGGCCAGGTCGCGCACGATGGTGCTGTTGTTGGCGTTGGTCCCCTCGGCGAAGCGGGTCTTCTGGGCGTCGTAGATGACGATGGGCCACTCGGTGAAGACCGACAGGTCGTGAAACACCCCCACCTCAAGGCGTGGACGAAGCCGCATCTTCAGACGCTCCCACTCCAGCTCCTTGACGTCGGCGGTGCGGGGCTTGCCCGTCGGGTCGTCTGGCGGCGGCTGGGTGTTTTCACGGGTGATGAGGCCCGTATGGCGCACCAGGTCGAACATGAGTTCGAGGTTGACGTCGATGGGGTCATCGGCTTCGGCGGCGTCGGCCACATCTGTGATTCTGGCAGCCAAGGCAGGCTGGGAGCCCACCGCAGACACTGCACCACCGACGAGCGCGACCAGGGTCGTAAGACGCATGGGGGGACGTTACGGAGCCCTGGCCGTCGAGGTCAAGAAACCCCGCCCGGACCCGTCCCCCCGGGCCCGGTTCCGGTGGCCGATCCGGTGCCGACCGCGTCGGCGGCGGCGGCGTCGGCGACGTCTTCGTCGACGGTACCGCGGCTGTCGTCGGTGTCGTCCTTGACCTCCCGCAGGCCGAGCTCCTTCATCTTGATCTGGAGGCTCTTGCGGGAGATCTTCAGGCGCCGGGCGGCGTGGGTGACGTTTCCCTGGGTCTCGTCGAGGGCCCGGGCGATCAAATCGCGCTCCAGCTCGGCGGTGGCCTGGCGAACGATATCCTTCATGGAGCCGCCCTCGGCCAGCGCCAGGTCACGCACTCTGTCGGCGACGTCGTCGCTGCCCGTCGATGACCCCGCCGACGCCTCACCGGCCCGCGTGGACCGGGGATCGGAAAACTCCCCGGTGGGCGGCTTGCTGTCGTGGTCGTTGCGCCGGGCGTCGACGGTCTGGCTCAGCAGGCCCACCTTGGCGACGAGCTCCGGGGGCAGGTCCTCGACGTCGACGGCGGGCTTGGCACAGAACAACAGGGTGCGCTCGACGATGTTTTCGAGTTCGCGGATGTTCCCGGGCCAGCCATAGCGCTGCAACATGGCGATGGCTTCCGGCGAGAAGCTCTCGACCTCTTTGTTGAGGCGGCGGTTCAGCTTCTTGCGGAATTCCTCGACCAGCAGGGGAACGTCCTCGCTGCGTTCCCGCAACGGCGGCAACTCGACGGGGATGACATTGAGCCGCCAATAGAGGTCTTCGCGGAAGCTGCCCTCGGCAATGGCCTTCTTCAGGTCGCGGTTGGTGGCGGCAATCAAGCGAATGTCGACGTGCAGCGTCTTGATGCCGCCCACCCGTTCGAAGGTCTGCTCCTGCAAGACCCGCAGCAGCTTGACCTGCATGTCGACGGGGAGCTCGCCAATCTCGTCGAGAAAAAGCGTGCCGCCGTTGGCCAGCTCGAAGCGACCGGGCTTGGAGGTCACCGCACCGGTGAACGCGCCCTTCTCGTGACCGAAGAGCTCGGCCTCGATGAGGGTCGGTGGAATGGCGGCGGCGTTGATGCGGATGAAGGGCTTGTCCCGCCTCGAACTCTTGCGATGCAGGGCCAGGGCCACAAGCTCTTTGCCGGTGCCGCTCTCGCCGGTGACGAGGACCGTCGATGGCGAGTCCGCCACCTTGTCGATGACGTCGAGGACCCGCTGGATGGGGGGCGAGGTCCCCACCAGGGTGCGCTCATCGTCAGACGAACCGTTGAGGGTCGGTTCCCGCTCGTCGCGATCCCGATGGGCAATGGCCTTCTTCACCACCGCCAGCAGCTCGTCACGCTCGTAGGGCTTGGTGATGAAGTCGAAGGCCCCCTGCTTGAGGGCCTGGACGGCGAGGTCGACGGTGCCGTGGGCGGTGAGCATCACCACCGGCAGGTCCTTGAAACGCCGCTTGATGCGGCTCAGCAGGGTCATGCCGTCGATGCCGGGCATCCGGACGTCGGAGATCACCAGGGAAAATGGTTCTCCCGTGTCTGGTTGCACCGAGGCCTCAAGGACCTCGAGGGCTTCGTCGCCGTTTTTGACGGCAACGGTTTCATAGCCCTCACGCTTGAGGGCCGAGGACAGCACCTTGCGGAGAGAGGCTTCGTCGTCGGCGATGAGGACACGAGCAGACATCCGCTCGTCGTTAGCACGTCGACACACCGTCTGGATACCGGCTGGGTCCTGGCCTCAGGCCGGCGATGGTGCAGTGCGGCGTGGCACGGCGGGAAGCCGGATGATGAAGGTGGCGCCGTGGTCGCGGGCGGGCGCCTCCACCGAGCGCACCTCAAGCTGTCCACCATGGTGCTGCACGATGCGCTGACACAACGCCAGGCCGAGGCCGGTGCCGCGGTCTTTGGTGGTGAAGAATGGAATGAAGATTTGGTTCAGCACCGCCTGGGAGATGCCAGGCCCCTCGTCACGGACGACGATCTCCACCGAGCGCGACGGCGCCTTCAGGCCCAGCAGGGCGGCGTCCTTGAAGGACTCCACCACCCGGGTCGACAAATGGACCCGCCCCTGACGCCCCATGGCGTCGGCGGCGTTCAGCACCAGGTTGATGAGCACCTGCTGCAGGCGCTCGGCGTCACCGCTGATGTCGGGGAGGTCGGCGTCGAGGTCGACGACGAGGTCCATGGTCGCCAGATCGTGCTGCATGAGTTGGGCGGTGCGGCGCACGGCGTCGTTGACGCTCAGGGCGACGAAGGTGCCGCGAAAAGGCCGGGCATAGTCGAGGAACTCGGTGACGACGCCATTCAAGCGGTTCACCTCGTCGACGATGATCTCCATCAGCTCCCGATCGTCGCCCTTGAGGGTCCGGGGATCGAGTTCCTGGGCGGCCCCCTTGATGGCGGCCAGGGGGTTTCTGATCTCGTGGGCCAGACCCGCGGACATCTCACCCAGGGCGGCGAGGCGGTCCCTCTCGCGCAACACACCGAAAAGACGTGAGTTTTCAACATTGATCGCCAGCTGATCACACACCGCCAACAGGGCGGCAATCTCGTCGGAGGCAAAGGCATCCGCCAGCCGCTCATCGCGCAGACAGAGGAAGCCGACGACGTTGCCCTGGACCCGCAACGGCAACACCAGGTCGGCGTTGAGGGCGTCAAGGCCACCCAGCAGGGCCGCATCGTGGGCGGCAGAGTCCGCAGGCTTCGGGGCGCTGTCCCCCGCCGACAACGCCCGCTCGTCCCCCCGACCCAGGCGCCGGCTCAGAGCCTCGCGCAACAGCGGTGTGCTGGTCTTCAACAAAAACGCCACCAGCGCCGGGTGGCTGCTGCCGTCGAGGATGCGTTCAGGTTCTTTGCCGCGAAACGCCGTCAGCGTGAACGACAACCCCCGCTGATCGAGCAGAAAGACGCTGGCATGGGTGGCCCGCTTGGCCTCGTAGATCTCGTCAAGGACGGCGGCGAAGGCCCGAGGCAATTCGATGGTGGTCATCAAGCGCGACACCAGCCGACGCAAGCCGCGGCTGAACGTCAACTGCTCGCGAAAAAAGACGCGGGTGGCGGTCTCCTCGAGGCGGGTCTTCACGGGCTCGAACAAAATCAAGATGAGCGACGACGCCACCAGGGTGTTGGACAAAAAGAAGCCACGCCGGTCACCCACCCACAGGAACAAGAATCCGTAGACGACGGCGAGAATCAACGCCAGGGACCCGAACACCAGGACCTTGCCGAGGAGCTCGTGCAAGTCGAGCAAGCGCGACGACAAAATCGCCTGGGACAAGAAGTACACATACAGGGCCATCACCAGCCCCCCCACCGCGGGAACCGGCGCACCACCGAAGGCCAGCACATCAAGGGCGGCAAAAGCCGTGGCGACGACGCCAGCCCAGGCAAGGGTGCGCAAGCGCGTCCGCTCGGCGTTGGATTCGATGCGCCGGGCGACCTCGAGCACCCGCCACAGCCGCACCAGCACCACCATCAACAGCACCACGGCAATGCCGGCGGTAACCCCCTTGACCTCGAGCCCTGGCGTCAACGCGACCAGCACAATGCCGATGACAATCAGCACGGTCCGCCGTCGCTGTTGTCGGGATCCGGCCGAGACGTCCCCGAGGATGCCGGCGAAGAAAACGTCGGCGGCCAGGACGGCCACCGCTGCCATGACGACGCGGAAGGCCACAAACGCGTCGCGGTCGCCGACGACACCGCTGCCCAGAAACGACGCGTGAAACGCGCCCATCGACAGGGCGAAGAAGGCAAAGCGAACCGTCGACCCCTGGGTCGATCGCAACAACAAGGCGACCGCCGAAGCGACGCAGACGATGACGGCGACAAGGGCCGACTGGGAGGCGAGGGGTTCCAGCATGGGTTGGGCCCACAATGGCGCGCCGGGTGCCGGAAGTGTAGAATCAGCGTGAGGGTCCGTTCATCGATACGATGAATGAATCCAGCCGGGTCTGACGCCGTCTGAGGCCACGTTGTCGAGCGGTGACGCTCCGCACGGTTCTTCGGCACCAGCCGAAGAAACACCAACACGCTTCTCGGCGCCAGCCGAAGAAGCAGCAAAGCTTCTTCGGCGCCAGCCGAAGAAGCAGCAAACCTTCTGAGGTGTGTCTTCACCATGTCGATTGTCATGTCGCCGTCGATGGATGTCCGGGTTCTGGTGCTCAACCGCGCCTTCCAGCCCGTGGCGGTCACACGTGCGGCTCGAGCCTTCGGGCTGCTCTTTTCCGGTGCTGCGCGCGCCCTTGACGCCCAGTTCCGCACCTTTGACTTCTCGTCCTGGTCCGAGCTCGGTCTCGAACTCGGTGACGACGTCATTCACACGCCACGCATGGTGCTCAAGGTGCCCCGGGTGGTGGTGTTGCAGGCCTACGACCGCATGCCGCGCACCCAGGTGCGTTTCTCGCGGCAGAACGTCTACCTGCGTGACGGCTTCACCTGCCAGTACTGCAACAAGGTCTTCCAGCGAGCCCAGCTCAACCTCGACCACGTGGTCCCCCGCTCCCAGGGTGGCCGGACCTCGTGGGAGAACGTGGTCTGCTCCTGCGTGCGCTGCAATCTGAACAAGGGTGGTCGCACGCCCGCCCAGGCCGGGTTGCGCCTCGCGAAGGAGCCCAAGCGGCCGTCGTGGTCGTCGTTGTCGCCGAACATGGGCAAGATTCCCTACAAGGAGTGGGTGCCCTTCGTCGATCCCGTCACGGCCAGCTACTGGAACGCCGAACTCGAGGACGAGTGACCCGATGGTGGTCTGACGAGGGCGTCGCCCCCGGCTGTGTTCTGACAGTCGGGGGCGGCACCGCGTGGCCCCACGCTTGACCCGGGAACCGCCAGACGTGACACAACGTCCCATGCGCGACGACGTCATCCGAAAATTCTACAGCAGCTTCGCCAACCTCGACGCCGAGGGCATGGCTGGCTGCTACGCCGACGACGTCGTCTTCAACGATCCAGTCTTTCGGAATCTGCGGGGCACGGACGCCGGTGACATGTGGCGCATGCTCTGTGAGCAGGCCAAGGGCGACCTCGCCGTTGTCGTCAGCAACGTTCGCGTCAACAGCGACGGCGAGGGCGACGTCGGCCACGCCCACTGGGTGGCCACCTACCACTTCGGGCCGAAGCGCCGGGCGGTGGTGAACCGGATCGACGCCACCTTCCGCTTCAATGGCACAGGCCAGATCGTCGAGCACACCGACGACTTCAACCTGTGGCGCTGGTCAAGGATGGCCCTGGGGGCGCCCGGCGTCCTGCTTGGCTGGTCGCCGTTTCTGCAGAACCAGGTGCGGGCCCAGGCCACCAAGGGCCTCAGACGGTTCCAGGACAAGCGCCGGTGAGGCAAGGCTTCGAGCAAGGCCTCCAGAACGAACCAGGCCCCGCCGACGACGTCGTCAGCGGGGCCTTGTTGTTCTGAGCCGTGTTCTGGAACCGCTGCTCAGTTGCGCAGGGGCTTGTTGGTCTCGAGCATGTGGGCGATGCGGGCCTGGGTCTTTTCTTCGCCGCACAGGGAGATGAAGGCCTCACGCTCGAGGTCGAGCAGGTGCTGCTCGGTGACCCGCTGGCGCGGTGAGCAATCACCACCCGTCATCACGTGGGCCACCTTCATGGCGATCTTCAAGTCGTGCTCGCTGATGAAGTGGCCGTCCTTCATGGCGCCGAGCCCCATGTCGAAGGTCGCGTAGGCACCCTTGCCCGGCAGGCGGAAGGTCCGGCGACGGGGAGGCACGAAGCCGGCCTCGGCCATGCCGAGGGCCTCGGCCTTGGCCGCCATCAGCACGTGGCGACGGTTGAGGGTCACGCCGTCGGTGGGGGCCAGGTACATGAGCTCGCGGGCCTCTTCGCCCGACGTCGCCACCTTGGCCATGGCCACCGTCTCCAGGGCCCGACGGATCAACCCCTCGGTGGGGTAGGTCGCGTCGTCGATGACGCCCTCGAGGGTGCGGGCCAGCATCTCGATGTTGCCGCCGCCGCCGGGGATGAGACCCACGCCAACCTCGACGAGCCCCATATAGAGCTCGGCGTGGGCGCGGATGCGGTTGCACCACATGGAGATTTCGGCGCCGCCGCCCAGGGTCAGATCAAACGGCGCCGCCACCGTCGGGATCGACGAGTACTTCAGGCGCACGCACACGTCCTGAAACGCCTTGACCATCGTGTCGATGGTGTCCCACTGCTGCTCGCGGGCGGCGAGGCCCACCAACAACAGGTTGGCGCCGGCGGAGAAGTTCCGGCCATCGTTGGCGAGGACCAGGCCCTGGAACTTGCCGCTCTCGCACAGGTCCAGCGCCTTGTTCAGACCGTTGACGATCTCGTCGTCGATGGCGTTCATCTTGGTGTGGAACTCACAGGCCAGGATGCCGTCGCCGAGGTCGAACAGCGTGGTGCCGTAGGCGTCGTCGACGATGCGGCTCTTGTCATGGCGCAGGAACGCAAAGCTCGCGACGCGCTTGCCTTCGTCGGCGATGACCGCGCTCTTGCTCTTGGGATCCCAGTAGCTCTGACGACCCTTGTCATCGATGGCGTAGAAGCTCTTGCGGCCAGCGGCCAACATGTCCTTCACCCAGGCGGGGACGGTCATGCCCTCGGACTCCATCTTGTCGACGACGCGGGGCACGCCCATGGCATCCCAGGTCTCGAAGGGTCCCATCTCGTGCATGAAGCCCCACTTCATGCCGTTGTCGATGTTGCGGATGTCGTCGGCGATCTCGCCCAGGCGGTTGGCGGCGTAGATGCAGGTGGCGGCGGTGACCTTCCAGAAGAGCTTGGCGGCCTTGTCGTCGAAGCCCAGCAGGGCCTGCAGCTTCTCGCCGGTGGTCTCCATCATGCGCACGGCGCCGAGGGACTCGTGGCGGACCTTCTGCTTGGCCCGGTACTCCATGGTGTTGTAGTCGAGGGTGAGGATGTCCTCGCCGACCTTCTTGTAGAAGCCCTGCTTGCTCTTGCGACCGAGCATGCCGCCTTCGACCATCTTCTTCATGAAGGCCGGGGTCTCAAAGACCGCATGGCGCTCGTCGTGACCCAGGTTGTCCCAGCAGTTCTGGGCCACATGCACGAAGGTATCGAGGCCGACGACGTCGGCGGTGCCAAAGACGGCGCTCTTGGCGCGACCGGTGGCTGTGCCGAAGACAGCGTCGACTTCTTCAAGGGTGGCCTGCTCCTCGAGCATGACCCGGATGGTCTCCATGATGCCGAAGACGCCGATGCGGTTGGCGACGAAGTTGGGGGTGTCCTTGCCAATGACGATGCCCTTGCCGAGGGTGCGCTCGCCGAACGCCGTCAGGCGCTCCATCACGGCGGGGTCGGTGGCCTTGCCGGCGACCAGCTCCAGGAGCGGCATGTAGCGAACGGGATTGAAGAAGTGGGTGACGGCGAAGTTCTTCTTGAAGCCTTCGGAGCGTCCTTCGAGCATGCCCTCGATGGAGAGGCCCGAGGTGTTCGAGGTGACGATGGTGCCGGGCTTCACGATGGCATCGAGCCGCGCGAAGAGCTTCTGCTTCACGTCGAGGCGCTCGAGCACCACTTCAATGACCAGGTCGCAGCCGGCAGCGAGGCCAAGATCGTCGTCGAGGTTGCCGACGTCGATGAGGGACGCGTCCTTTTTGGAAAACAGCAGGCTCGGCTTGCTCTTCAGGATGGCGTCTTTGCCGGAGGCCGCGAACTTGTTCTTGAACGCCTTGCTGCCGGGGTCGAGGCCGGCCTTGGCGTCGGCGTCGGTGTGCTTGGGCGGCACGATGTCCAGCAGGATCACGGGGATGCGGGCATTGGCGAGGTGGGCGGCGATGCCCTGCCCCATGACGCCAGCACCGATGACACAGACCTTCTTGAACGACGACATCATGGTTCTCCTTGCAGGGCTCTCCACCGGGCGGCGAAGAGATTCAGCACACGCACGCCACGAAGGACGTGAATCCCGACACCCGGTTCCGACACGCGGGGTCGGCGGGGCGATAGCAACCCACGGCGCCGCTGAAAAACGGAATGCCACCAACCGCGGCAACGGTGACGGCGGCCGCCGCTTGGGGATGTAGGTGGATGCAGGGAAACGTGTGGAAGCAGGGCTTTGTCGGGCCGCTCGGTGCTGCAGACGGGATCTGGTGATCACCCCGATGGATCCGATCGGGCCCGGAGCAGGGGGACGCCCTGGATTGGCTGGCGTTGGCCAGGGAGGGTGGTGGCGGGAACTCCCCGGCGCAGTTGGAGGGCGCCGTGCAGGGCTGGATCGGTGCATCACGCCGATCGCCCCACCACCGCGAGCCAATGGCTTCCGCGGCGCCCACTTCCCCTCGTCAAGTGGGTCCAGCGTCGACGTGACAGACGACCGCTGCGCTCGTCGAACGAGTCTGAAAACAAGGGGTTGAAGGCGTGCCTGCAGCGCGAGTGGCGAACGCTTGTCAGTTTCGGTTTTGCTCTGGTACCTGCTGTGTCCCCCGCCAGTTTCCTCGACGTCGTCGATGGCACCGGGTGGTTGCGCGACGTTCCCCGTTTTTCCGGAGGCCCATGTCCCCCCGCCGCCCCACCGAGCCCCCCACGCGACTCGCAGCCCATCGGGCGGCGGCCGTTGAGGCGGCACGGGGTCTTGCCGTGGGCCACGGCGTTCCGTCAGGCGGGGACGGCTACCGGGATGAGCACGAGGCTGACGGCAGCGCCCACGCCGCCCACATCCTGGAGGCCATCCGGGAGCCCCTGCGGGCCCAGATGAGCCTGTTCGCCTATCGGGGCTTCCTGGAGCCCCTGCTGCCCGGCAGCCTGATCGTCGACGAAGACGGCGGCGTCGACCTGACCATCCTGGCTCCCTCGAGCTTCCTGGCCGACTGGGTGCGAAACCACTATGGCGACGCCCTGACGGCGAGCGTGGCCGGCGTCCTTGGGCGTCCCCTGGCCACCACCCGCGTCCACATCGTCGAGCGAAGCGACCGCCCGGAGCGCCCGGTGGCCCCGCCGTCGTCCCAGGCTGCGCCGACGTCGCTGCCCCAGGCGGCGTTTCAGCCCCTGACCCACACCCCGGCACCGGCACAGCCTCCGCGTGGGCAGCGGCGCAACAATGACGTGGTCGTCTCCCTCGCGAGCACCACCCAGGCCCAGCGGGTCCGTCAGCCCGGTCGTCGCCTCGACCCCCGCTACTCATTCGACAGCTTCGTCGTGGGACCGGGCTCCCGGATGGCCTATTCGGCAGCCATGGCCGTCGCCGAGCGTCCTGGCGCCCGCTACTCGCCCCTCTTCATCTTTGGGCCCACCGGCCTCGGCAAGACCCACCTGCTCCACGCCGTCGGCCACGAGATTCTGGCCCGGCACCCCCAACAGCGGGTGGCGCTGTTGTCGGCGGAGCAGTGGGTCAACGAGTTCATCGAGAGCGCCCACGACAAGGCCTTCGAGGCCTTCCGCAAGCGCTTTCGCGACGACGTCGACGTGCTGCTCATCGACGACATCCAGTTCCTGGCGGGCAAGAGCCAGTCCCAGGACGAGTTCTTCCACACCTTCAACGCCCTCTATGAGGGCCACAAGCAGATCGTGGTCACCAGCGATCGCTATCCCCACGAGATCGCGGGCCTCGAAGACCGGCTCAAGACCCGCTTCCAGTGGGGGCTCGTCGCCGACGTCCGCCCGCCCGACGCCGAGACCCGCCGGCAGATCCTCACCCGCAAGGCTGTCGATCTCGGCTGCGCCCTGCCCAACGAGGTCCTCGACTTCGTCGCCGCCAGCGTCACCACCAGCGTCCGGGCCCTCGAGGGCGCCCTCACCCGGTTGGTGGCCTGGAGCCAGCTGACCCGTGAGCCCCTGAACCTGGCCGAGGCCAAGGAGCAGCTGCGGCCGTCGTTGTCAGCGGGTGCCGCGTCGCCGCTGTCGGTGGTGCGCATCATCGAGGTCGTCGCCGCCTACCACGGCATGCGCAGCAAAGACCTCGTGGGCCCCACGCGCCAGCGCCAGATCACGCGGGCCCGACAGATCGCCATGTTCCTGGCCCGCAGCCACCTGCAGATGTCGCTGCCCGAGCTGGGGCGGGCCTTCGGCGGTCGGGACCACACCACGGTGCTGGCGTCGGTCCAGAAGATCGACGGCGCCCGCGCCGACGACGCGTCGTTGCAGGCCCTGCTGTCCCGCCTCGAGCAGACCCTGTTCTGAGGCCCTTCTGGGGCGGGGTGCGCCGGGCCCCGTGGGTCCGGCGTCGGCGAAGAAGCCATATCATCAACGGCTGGCGACGGTGCCGCTGCGGCGGGTGTCGGAGCTGTTGCGACCTTCGTCGCGGTCGTCGCGATCGTCGCGGCGACCGTCGTCGCGGCGCTCCTGGCCATGGCCATCGTCGTGGCGCCCGGGCCCGCCGTCAAAGCGGCGGTCGCCATCGTGAAGCTGGCGGTGGAGGTTGTTGGCGAGTTGCTCCTCGGCGCGGGCGATCTGGTGGGCTTCGCCGTGGCTGATGCGGCCGTTGCGCCAGGCGCGGCGTTTGGTGACGTCGACGTCGCGCGCCTGGGCCCGCAGCATGGCGGCCTCGCGACGGGTCAGGCGACCGGACTGCAGCCCATGGCGGATGGCCGCTTCGACGTCGACGAAGGTCCCAAAGTCACCGGGTTGGGCACGAGGCCCACGACCATTGGCCATGTCCCGGGCGAAACGAACGTCTGTGTCACGGGAGCCGTTGGTGGTGCGTGCCGACCCGTCGTCGCAGGCATTGGCGCGGTGGCCATCGCTCCCATGGGCTGCGGCGGGCAAGGCGAGGGACACAACGGCGAGGGTGAGGGCGAGGGTCTTGTTCATGGCGTTTCGGGCCTCCTGCAGGAAAGACCCGTGGCCGAAGCCGCCGTAAACGCGTTCTGTCAGCGACGACTGTGCTCCACCGCACGGCAAGTCGTTGAATATCTGACGAAACTCAGGGCTGGCTGACGTCGACGGCGTCTTCGGCTTCGGCCCGGGTTGCCGCTCGCTCCGCCCGAATGACCCAGGCGGCGACGGAGAACAGGAAGATCAGGGGTACGAGGGACAGAAACACCGTCGACCCCAACAGGGCGTTGGTGGTGGCATCCCGGGGGTCCACGCAGGAGGGGCAGGCGAGGCCCGCGCCGGACCAACTCATCACCGCGAGGGCGACCACGAGGGCCACGGGGACGGGATTCAGGTGCCGGCTCACAGGTACACCATCACGTAGAGGATGGGCCAAATGAGGACGACGAAGGACCAGAAGACCTGGGCCGCCCGCAGCTGGGCCAGGGTGGCTGTGCCAAGCACGAGGCGTCGAACGACGGTCAGCAAACCAATGAGGCCGCCGATGATGTGGAGTCCGTGGGTGCCGACAATCAAATAGAAGAACGACGCGTGGGCGGAGCGCTGCATATTGAGCCCCTGGGACAAAAGCCCCATCCACTCATAGCCCTGGACGGCGACGAAGACCCCGCCGAGGACGGCGCCGGCGATGGCCAGCTTGACGGCTTGGTTGTTCTTCTGGAAAGCGCGCACGGCGAGCCAGAGCAGCACCCCCGACACCAGCAGCACCACCGTATTGGCGGCCGTGGACTCCACGGGCAGGCGGGGTTGGTCGGGTGGCGGCCAGATGGCCATCGGCACTTTGGCGCGGGCGATGTTGTAGGCCGACATGAGCCCCGAGAAGAACATGATCTCGGCGCCAATAAAGATCAGCACCCCGAGGACCGCCGGCTCGAGAAAACGAGCCCTGGTTCGGGGTGCTGGTCTGGTGAGCGGGGGAATCACGGCGACAGCTGGCGTCATGGTGTCACCCTAGGAGTCGAACCTGCCTCTCGCAAGGCAGGTCCGACGACGTCACGGTGTGACCGGCAGGGCTGCCGCAGGGGCCGGCGTGGGCGCTGGCGGTGCCGCCAGGTCCTGGGCCACAGATTTCATGGCCGCGTCGATGCCTTCGAGCTTCTTGGCGGCTTCTTCGCGCCGGTTCTTCAGGTCGTCGCTCTCGTGGGTCTCGCCATGTTCGGCATGGTGACCGTGGTCGGCGACGGTGAGGTCGTGACGAGCGATCTCTTCGATGGCGCCAACGTTGACCCAGTTGGTCCCCTCGTGCTTGAGGATGTCCGGGGCGATGGCGAAGAAGAAGAGCGCCAGGAAGCCGAGCGACGTCGTGAGGAAGTACACGACCCAACGCTTCTCGACGTCGAGATGCATGAAGCGTGAACAGACGATGATGGCCTTGACCACAGCAATACCAAAGGCGGTGAGCAGGGTGAGGGCACGAATCTCGGCCATGGGACCCACAATCGAGACGATGAGCAGCACCATGAGGATGGCCCACGTCTTGATGTAGAAGCTTGGCGGATGAACGTGCTCGTCGTGGCCGGCGGCGCCATGGCTGTGGCCGTGGTCGCCGTGGTGATCATGAGCAGCAGGAGCTGAAGCAGTCATCGGTGGCTCACTTGGCGATGTAGAGGAGAGGGAAGAGGAAAATCCAGACGACGTCGACGAAGTGCCAGTAGATCCCGACGTATTCCACGCGCTGGAGCTCTTTGCCCTTGGCCGCGTCGATGGCGACGATGCCCATGGCGATGGAACCGGCGATGACGTGGGCCGCATGGAGACCGGCAGCGAGATAGTAGAAGGACCAGAAGCCCGACTTCGTCAGCGTGAAGCCCAGCTGAATCTCGTGGGTCCATTCGAAGGACTTGATCACGAGGAACATGCAGGCACCGAGAATGGTCAGCCACAGGAACCGCGCAGCCCGGGGGCCGTTGCCGGTCTGAGCCGCCTGGTGGGCCAGCACCGCCGACAACGACGACGTCAACAACACAAAGGTATTGATGGCGCCGGCCAGCGTATTGGTGTTGGCCGCCTCAATGGCCCACTCGGGGTGACCATTGCGGTGGATGATATAGCCGACGAGCAGTCCGCCGAAGATGACGATCTCGGAGGCGAGCAGCCACCACATCGCGAGGCGACCGACGGGGACGCCGGCGGCGGTGCGGAGGGTGGCAATGGGCTTGGCATGGGCCATGGGTCGTAATCCTCGATCAGATGAAGTTCTGCTGCGCCTCGGGCGTGGTCGACGAGCCTGTGCCTCCAGCGCCTGGCGCCGGAGGCGGTCGGTGCTCAGGCCTGCTTGTCAGCGTCTGGTGGCTCGCTCTGGGGCCAGTAGTCGCTCTCGCGGTCGGGCAAGCTGTACTCGTAGGGGCCGCGATAGACCGTGGGCATCACGGCGAAGTTGCCGTGTCCAGGGGGAGATGGCGCCGTCCATTCGAGGGTGTTGCTCTTCCAGGGGTTCGGACCGCAGTTTTCCTGCTTGGAGAGCGCGGTCTTGATGAGGTTGATGACGAAGAAGATCTGGGCCGAGATCATGATCAGCAGGCCGACCGTCGCCATGATCCGCAGGTCTTGCATGATGCCGTTCTTCACCAGGTCGGGGAAGTGGCTGTAGTTGTAGATGCGGCGGTGGTCCCCCCACATACCGGTGAAGAACAGCGGGATGAAGATCATGTTGAAACCAAGGATGGTGATCCAGAAATGGATCTTGCCCAGAGTCTCATCGAGCATCTTCCCGTACATCTTCGGGAACCAGTAGGTGAAGCCCATGAAGAAGCCGATGACGGCGATGGGGACGAACGTGTAGTGGAAGTGGGCGACGACGAAATAGGTGTCGTGGAAATAGATGTCCGCACCGGACGCGCCCAGGAAGATGCCGGTGACGCCGCCGAGGAGGAACTCCGCCACGAACGCCAGACCCCACAGCATGGGCACCTTGAGACGGATGGAACCGCCGTAGAGCGTGGCGATGTACAGGAAGCACATTTCGGCAATCGGCACCGAGATGATGAGCGTCGTCACCGTGAACACGTTGGCCATGCGGGGATCGATACCAGCGATGAACTGGTGGTGGGCCCAGACGAAGAAGCTGATGATACCGGTGGCGAACACCGTGTAGAGCAGGGTCTTGTAGGCAAAGAGCTTCTTGCGAGCGAACGTCGCAATGATCTCGCCAGACATGCCCATGGCCGGGAGGAGCACCACATACACTTCCGGGTGACCGAAGAACCAGAAGAGGTGCTGCCAGAGGACGGGGTCGCCACCGCGCTCGGGGTTGAAGAAGAAGGTGCCGAAATTCTGATCAAACAGCAGCATCACGGCGCCGGCGAAGAGGGGCCCGACGGAGAGCATGAACAGGATGCTGGCGACGACAATCATCCAAACAACGATGGGCACGTCCCACATCCGCATGCCAGGAGCGCGGGAACTCATGGCGGTGACGATGAAGTTGATGCCACCCAGCAGGAAGGCGACGAACTCAAGGGCCACGGCGATGAGCCACAACGACGAACCGGCGGGCGCCATGTTGTAGTCGGAGTTGGCGGACAGCGGGGGATATGCCGTCCAGGCGCCGTTGAAGCCGCCGCCCTTCACGAAGAACGACGCGATGAGGATGATCGCCGAGATGAGGAAGATCTGGTAGCTCAGGCGGTTGATGCGCGGGAACACCATGTCATCGCAGCCGACCATCAGGGGGATGAGCAGGTTGCCAAAGGCGGCGATCAGCACCGGCATGGCGAACCAGAAGATCATGATGGTGCCGTGGTTGGTGACCGCGGCGTTGTATTCCAGCGACGACATGTAGCCGAAGCCGGGGATGAACTTGCCGGGGAAGGCAAGTTGCATGCGGAAGGCATAGGCGAGGAACCCGCCGATGAGCGCCATGAAGACGCCCGTCCACATGTATTGTTGAGCGATGATCTTGTGATCCGTCGACCAGAAGTACTTCAGGAAGAAGTTCTGCTGCTCGTGGTGGCCATGATCGTCGTGGGCGTGGTCGGTAGCGGACATGTCGTCCTCTCCAGTTTCGATGCGGACAAAAGAAGTTCTGATGCTCTTCGGCGCCGTCGCCGAAGACGTGAGTCAGGTCCCGGCGGGGGCGTTGGCCGCCATCCAGGTGGCGTAGGATTCGGCGGTATCGACGACGATGCTCGCGGCCATCACGCCATGGCCAATGCCGCAAATCTCAGTGCATTGGATGGTGTAGGTCCCCGGGACGGTGGCTTGAAACCAGCCGCTGTTGACGCGACCCGGGATGACATCCTGCTTCAATCGGAATGCCGGCACCGAAAAGCTGTGCAGGACGTCGCGCGACGTTCCTTCGAAGCGGACGATGTCGCCGACCTTCACATGCAGTTCGTCAGCGGTTTTGATGTCGTCGGCGGTGCCAACCGCGTTGTCTTTGCCCGCGTGGACGAATGTCCAGGCCCAACGCTGCCCGATGACCTGCACCGTCGTGTTGGGTGTTGGCTGGTCGATCTTCACATGGTTCCACGCCTTGACGGCGAACACGAGGACGACCACGTCGAACACCAGCACGGCATTGTGCGGGTAGGTGATCCAACGCTTGTGCTGGGGATTGTAGCCGTCGATGTGCATGGCCTTCTGGCCTGGCTTCTCGCGGAACTTGAAAATGAACCCAAAGAAGATGACCTGAGCAAAGACGAACCACCCCATCGTGATGACGGTGATCAGCAGAATCAGGTTGTCGATCTCGCCGGCGAACGACGATGCCTGTGGAACGAATGACTCAATCACAGCGGGCTCCGAGTGGGCTCAGAGGAGGAAGAAGACCACGACCACGGCGACCCAGGCGATGACGCCGCCGATCGCGAGGATGAACGAGTTCTTGGCGACGATGTCGGGTTCGGGGAGCGCTGCGCCCATCTCATCCTCCGGTGGTTCTGCTGGGGTCTGGGTGGGGGGTCAGTGGGGACGCTTCACGGGCAGGTCGGCGACGTAGCGGGCCAAATCGTGGAGGGCGGCATCGTTGCCAAGACCCATCGCGATGGCGCGCATCTGTCCTCCGGTGATGTCCTTGGGGTTGCCCCCGCGGATGCCGGCCTTGAACTTGCGCAGCTGCTCGTACACGTACCAGTCGGCCTGACCAGCAATGGGCGGCGCGTTCATGGCGGGGTTGCCGCCGCCGTCGGCACCGTGGCACGCGACACAGAGACCAAATGCCGAAGCGGCGTTGGGGCCGTAGCCGGAGATGGTCGCGTCGGTCTGGGGCGGCGCCGGCATGGCCGCGACGAAGGCTGCCATGTTCTTGACGTCGTCTTCCGTCGGCAGCGTCTGCGCCATCGGCTTCATGCGAAGGCCAGGGCCGTCGTCGAAGTGGGAGCCACGGAGCCCGGTTCGGTATTTCCCGAGTTGGGACTCGAGGTACCACGCTGGCAGGCCGGCAATGGGCGGCGCCGCCTGGTTCAGCATGCCGTGGCCATCAGCCCCGTGACAGGGGCTGCATTGGGACCAACGGGCCTCGGCACGGGCCATGGGCTCGGTGGGTTCGCACGCCGCAAAAGCGACGGCAGAAAGAGAAACAAGTGTCGCAGCGACGATCCTCATCGGTTCAGCCTCGATACGGTGTTGTTGCGGCCCAGATGCCCGGAATCAACCAGGACAGATCGTCCGTGCGGTTCTTTGTCGCAGGGGACGTCGTCAGTGGTGACAACGGCAGCCCACGTCCAGGACAGGCTCGTGCAAAGCATGGTGGTCAGTAGTTCTCATGGCGCAGCGACTCGAAGAGGCGCGGCTCGTTGATGCAGACCACGGCGCTCTTCTTCAGAACGAAGGCGAAGGCGGCGAGGAAAAGGCCCGCGATGCCCACCAGCGCCAGGATGTCCACCAGTTGCACGGCAAAATGGGGCGCGTGGTGGGCTGCAGCGGCCACGGCCTCGCCGGCGGCACCAGCTGCGGCGCCATCATGCTCACCACCGCCATGGGCCCCCTGGTTGGGCATCACGTTCCAGAAGATGTCGATGGTGTGCACCACCAGCATCCACACGGCGCCGATGGCGAGACCGGTGCGGTGACGCTTCACATGGCGGGAAATGAGAAACAGGAAGGGGATGAAGAAGTGGATGACCGGCATGGCGAGGGAGATTTTGTCCCAGCCGCCTTCCATCCGGACCATGTAGAACTCGGTCTCTTCGGGGATGTTCGCGTACCAGATGAGCATGAACTGGCAGAAGGCGATGTAGGCCCAGAACACCGTGTGGCCAAACGTGAACTTCCCAACGTCGTGGTAGTGCTCGGTGGTGATGGCGTGCTTGAGCATGCCACCCTTTTGCATGGCCATCATCGTCAGCGCCATGAAGGCGTAGAAGGCCACCATCGCACCGGCGAAGTAGTAGACCCCGTAAATGGTGGAGAACCAGTGGGGCTGCAACGACATCAGCCAGTCAACAGCCGCAAAGGACAGTGAAAAGGCAAAGAGGAAGATGCCGCCCGCTGACAGGGTCCACAGCGAGTGGGTGATCTTGTCCCGGCCGGCGGTGTCGCCGACGAGGGCGTCCTGGGCGACGGACTTGCGCCACAAGAGCAGGCCAAGAACCGACCAGATGCTGAGGAAGACCACCGCACGCATCAGGAACTTGGAGCTGGAACCATTGCCGAGTTCGGCACCCAGCCACCAGCGCTTGGCCTCGAGGATGGCGTCGCTTTCGTGACTCCAGGGGTACAGGTTGTGGAACCCCAGGAAGGCAATGGGGATGAAGAGCACCGCAAAGAGCGGCAGGGTGGCAGCCGTCGCCTCGGCAATGCGACGGACCACCGCCGACCAGCCCGCACGGGTGACGTGCTGAATGAGGACGAAGGCCAGCGCCCCGAGGGCGACGGAAAGCACCGTCGCAAAGGCGAACAGGTAGGCGAAGAATGCCCGGTCCTTGTGCTCGCCAAACATCATGGCGATGGTGGCGAGGGTACACAGGCCGCCAATGGCGCCGGCGATGATGGGCAACTTTGCCCACATACCCCCGGCGGGGACGGTGATGTCGGTGGGTCTGTCGATGACCGTGCTGCTCATGGCGTTCTCCGACTCACTTCAAGGTCTTGATGAAGGCGATGAGGTTCTTCAACTCATCGTCCGTCAATGGGTAGGGCGGCATGACCGGCGGATAGCCTTCAACGATCTGGGCACCGGGTTCACGAATGGACTCGATCAGGTAGGCGTCGTCGACGACGATGTCGCCCTTGCTGGTCTTCTCGGCACGGCCGTCGAGAGCCAACCAGGAGGGCCCGACGCCCTTGGAACCATCGAGGGAGTGGCAGGCGTTGCAGCCCTTGGAGACATAGAGGCCCTCGCCCTTTTTCTCCGGCGGTGCGTCGTCGCTGACCTTGACCTCGGGCTTGCCGCCCAGGGTGACGGAGGCGTCGCGCTGCTTCTGCAGGGCACGAACATAGGCGAGCACGTTCCAGCGGTCGTCTTCGGCGATCTGGGCGGCGTAGCTGCCCATGTTGCCGGCGTTGACGCCGTTCAAGATGGCCTCGTACATGCGGCCAACGGGCATTTCCTTGAGCCGGGCGTCGTGAAAGCTTGGGGCCTTCACGCTCAGCTTGAGGTTGACGACGCCATCGCCGTCGCCGGCAAGGCCGTGGCACGGTGAGCAGTAGATGCCGTAGCTGTGCTGGCCCCGGGTGAGGACGGTTTCGGGCTCGGCCATGCCGGTGGGGAACGCCGTGACGGCCATGCCGTCAACGCGGCCCAGGGACCGGGCATCGTCTTCCTTGAGAAAACCACGGGCAACAGTGCCCGCTGGCGGCGTCCGCATGTAGCGGCCGTCGGCGAAGAAGTCGGACTTGCGGTAGGCCTTGCCCTTCTCCTGGGTGTCCATGTTCCAGTTGAGATGGACGGGAGGCGCGTCGGTCTCCCAACCGCGACAACCGGTCACAGTCACAGCGAGGAGCATCCCAAGGACGGCTCCGGCTGTCAGCTGACGGCGTGGGGCATGAAGTGTCTTCATGGTCAGTCCTCGAGCTCTTCGATGTGGGTGGCGCCGGCGTCCTTCAGGAGGGCTCGGGTCTTCTCGAGATCGAAGCGGCTGTCGGCCGACTCGATCATGATGAAGAACTTGTCGTCGGTGACGCGGGCGAAGGCCTTCGATTTGAAGGCGGGGTGGTAGTACTGGGGCAAGCGGTTGAGGACCCAGTTGCCGAAGAAGACCGTCAGGCAGCTCGACAGCACGGTGAACTCGTACCAAACAGGCACGAAGGCCGGCAGCGAGAACAGGGGCTTGCCCTGCACGATGAACGGGTACTCGCTGCCCATGGCCCAGACCTCGAAGGCGAGGGCGAACAGGCTGCCGCCGATGCCGAAGATCAGCACATACCAGGGCAAGGTCGAGGGCTTGAGGCCCATCGCCTTGTCGAGGCCGTGGACCGCGAACGGCGTGCAGGCATCCCACCGGGTGTAGCCGGCGTCGCGAACGCGTTCGCTCGCTTTGTAGATGGCCTTGGGGGTCTCGTATTGGGCCAGCAGGCCCCAGGTCTTTGGAGTGGTCGCCATGATCAGTGACCTTCCTTGTGGCCGGCGTGGCCGTGGCCGTCGTCGTGGTCGTCACCGAAGTGGGGGTCGGCCTCGGGCATGACCGACTTCACTTCAGCAATGGCAATGACGGGGAAGAAGCGGATGAAGAGCAGGAACAGCGTGAAGAACAGGCCGAAGGTGCCGATCAGGAAGAACCACTCGGTCTGGGGGATGAAGTAGTCCCAGGAAGAGGGCAGCGCGTCCCGGTGCAGCGACGTGATGGTGATGACGAAGCGCTCGAACCACATGCCGACGTTGACGAAGGCGGCGACAATCCAGGTCAGGGTCAGGTTGGTGCGGAGCTTCTTGAACCAGAAGAGCTGGGGTGCCGCAACGTTGCAGCCAATCATGATCCAGTAGGACCACCAGTAGGGACCAAAGGCGCGGTTGACGAACGTGAACCCCTCGTATTCGTTGCCGGAATAGGCAGCGACGAAGAACTCCATGCCGTAGGCGTAGCCGACCAGGCTGCCCGTCAACAGGATGATTTTGTTCATGTTTTCGATGTGATGGATGGTGACCAGATCCTTCAGACCGAGCCAGGCCCGGGCGGGGATGATCAGGTTCTGCACCATCGCGAAACCACCGAAGACGGCGCCGGCGACGAAGTACGGCGGGAAGATGGTCGTGTGCCAACCGGCCAACTGGGACACCGCGAAGTCGAACGACACGATGGTGTGCACCGACAGCACGAGGGGCATCGAGAAGGCGGCGAGGAGCTGGTAGGCCTTCTCGTAGGTCACCCAGTGCCGCATGGAACCGCGCCAACCGAGGGAGAGGACGCCGTAGAACATCTGGCGCCAACCCGTCGTCGCCCGGTCGCGCATGGTGGCGAAGTCGGGGACGAGGCCCGTGTACCAAAAGAGGGCCGACACCGTGAAGTAGGTGTTCACGGCGAACACGTCCCACGTGAGCGGTGACCGGAAGTTCGGCCACAGACCCATCTGGTTGGGCAGCGGAAAGAGCCAGTAGTCAAGCCACACCCGGCCGGTGTGCAGCACCACGCAGGAGCCGGCGCAGACGACGGCAAAGATCGTCATCGCCTCGGCGTAGCGGTTCACCGATGTGCGCCACTTCTGGCGGAACAGGTACAAAATCGCGCTGATGAGCGTACCGGCGTGACCGATACCGACCCAGAACACGAAGTTGACGATGTCCCAGGCCCACCCCACGGGGTTGTTGTTGCCCCAGATGCCCGGGCCCATCCAGATGAGGTAGCTGATGTAGCCGAGGAACATCGCGAGCACGGAGCTGGCGAGAAGGAGCCCGAAGACGAAGGGAGCCGGCGTCTTCAGCAGGGGCGCTTCGTTCACCGCCAACACCTTGTTGGTGATGTCGTGGAACGTCAGTCCCCCGCGAACGAGGGGCTCACGACCCTCGGTGAGGTCAGGCATGACGAAGTCGCCACGCGTGTCCGGATCTTTGGGCATGCTGTCGGTGGTGGTGATGGAGGTCGACATATCAGCCCTCGAGCTCCGGGTTGGTGTTCTTCAAGCGGGCCAGGAAGGTCGTGCGCGGACGCACGTTGAGTTCCTGGAGCATCTCGTAGTTGCGATCAAGCTTCTTCAGGGCGTGCACCTTCGACGTCTCGTCGTTGATGTTGCCGAACGTGATGGCGTCGGTGGGGCACGTCTGGGCGCAAGCTGGTGTGACGGCGCCGTCGGCCACCTTCTTGCGATCGCCGCCCTTGAGCTTCTCGGCCACCTTGGCGGCTTCGATGCGCTGGGTGCAGTAGGTGCACTTCTCCATCACGCCGCGGTAGCGCACGGTGACGTTGGGGTTGCGCTGCAGCTTGTAGACGTCGAAGCGGGCGTTCATCACCGGGTCGCGGTAGACGTTGGCCGACATCGAGAAGTCGAAGTAGTTGTAGCGGCGAACCTTGTAGGGGCAGTTGTTGGCGCAGTACCGCGTGCCGATGCAGCGGTTGTAGGCCATCGTGTTGATGCCCTCTTCGTCGTGCACCGTCGCCGCCACCGGACAGACCGACTCGCAGGGCGCGCTTTCGCAGTGCATGCAGTTGACGGGCTGGTGGTAGGCAACCGGGTTGTCCACGTCGCCGCTGAAGTAGCGGTCGATGCGCATCCAGTGCATTTCGCGACCGAGCAGGACCTGCTCCCGGCCGACGGAGACGATGTTGTTCTCGGCCTGACAGGCGACCACACAGGCGTTGCAGCCGGTGCAGGCGGTCAGGTCGATGACCATGCCCCACTGCTGGCTGTCGTAGGTGATGTCGCCGATGGGCTGCAGGGGACGGCTGGGCTGGTGGGCGGGGGTGCCGTGGGCCACCAGATTGCCGGGGATGTCGCCCTCGTGGGCGAATTCGGAAGCCGGTGCGGGCTCATCACCGCGGCGCTTGCTCCACGCCGTGGCACCCTTCTCCTGGTAGATCGAGAGCTTGCCTTCGCGAACCAGCGTCTGGCGACCGTCGGCGAGGACGAGGGCGCGTTCGCGGGTGGGGCGCTCGCCGGTCAGCAATGGCAAGGCCGAAGCCTCGGCGAAGGTCACTTCCTTGAGCTGGTTGGCGGGGGTGTTGAAGTGGTCCTGGGTCGACGCCAGCTCGACCTGCTTGCCGGTCTTCTGGATGCTGCCAACCACCAGGCGGTGGCCATCGGCGCCCATCAGGGCATTGCCGTTGACGCCGACGCCGGTGGCGACGCCGCCGGTGCCGCGACCGTAGCCGAGGTTCATGAACGCCGAGGACTTCGCGAGGCCTGGCAGCACGAAGGTGGGCGCATCAACCGTGCGACCATCAACCGTGATGGTGACGACGTCGGCCATGTAGCCGTTGCGCTTGACCTTCGAACCGATGGACAGCTCGACGGCGAGGGCCGGCGAAATGACCAGGGCATTGTCCCAGCACAGCTTGGTCATGTAGTCGGGCAGCTCCTGGTTCCAGGGGCTGTTGCCAAGTCGACCGTCGAGGACGGGGCCGAAGGTCAACGCGATCTCGACGGCGCCCTGGGGCAGCTTGCTCGCCTTGGCAGCGGCGGCGATCGCGTCGGTCTTGGGAGCGGCAGCGTTGGCGGTGCGGTTCCCCGAACCACCGGCGGCGAAGACGCCGTCGTGCAAGGCTTTGCGCCAGGCCTTGCCGGTCACACCGGCCTCGGACCACGTGGCCTCGACCAGGGTCCGGTCATTGATGTCGCCAGCGACAATGCCGCCGAGGATCGAGACCTCGGAGCGGGCACCAAAGATGGGCAGAATCAGCGGCTGAACGATGCCGGGGGTGCCGTCGAAGGCGCGGGCATCGCCCCAGCTTTCGAGGAAGTGGGCCAACGGCAGGTGCCAGTGGGAGAGTTTCGACGTCTCGTCGCCCATGAGGCTGGCGGTGATGACGGTCTTGGCCTTTTGCAGGGCCTCGCCCATCTTCAAGGCTGCCGGGGCCGTGTAGGCCAGGTTGACGTCGATGACGACGACGGTGTCGATGGCACCGGCGGCCAGATCCTTCGCCAGTTCGGCGGCGGACATCGCCGTCGAGGACGAAGCGGTGGCGCCGTCGGCCATCGTCACGGACTGCAGGGCGCTGTCGGCGGCGCCGAGGGCGACGTTGACCGCGAGGGCGTAGGCGTGGATGGCGGCGGGCTGCAGTTCGCCCACAAGGATGGCGGCGGCGCCCTTGTTGGCGGCGAGGTCCTTGGCCACGGCGGCGACGAACTTCTCGCTGCCGGCGGGAGCGGCCCCCGTGGGCAACTCGCCCAGGGAGACGCCGTGCTTGCTGGCGAGGTCGCCGGCGACGGCCTGCAGGAAGGCACCGATCTGGCTGGAGGCCAGGCGGAGACGGTGGTCGGCGGTGGCGCCCGTCGTCGAGAACACGCCTTCAACCGCGTACAGACGGGACATGCGGCCGGCGTCTTCGCGGCCCGCGATCTTGCGGTTTTTGCCGAAGGCGCGGGCGTTCTTCACGGCGTCGGCGCCCGTGACGAGGAAGTCGCTGTCGAGGGCCAGGATCGCCTTGGCCTTCTCGAGGTTGTAGTGGGCCCGGGCACCGGGGCCAAAGGCCAGCTCGGCGCCTTCAACGGCGCGGTCGGCGGCCAGGGGATCCCAGCGGTAGACCTTGGCGTTGGACCACTTCTGCTGGGCCTTGGCGAGCAAGCGGGCGACGGTGGGCTTGTCGGCGCCGTCGACGACGAAGGCGAGGCCTTTGCCGCCCGAACCGTCAAAGCTGGCGAAGTGGGTCTTGGCGAAGAGGTCCCAATCCGCCCAGGTGGCGGCAGTGCCGTGGGTGCCGTCGTGGCCCTTGTTGATGTCCTTGCGAGGCTGGCGGCTGCGGTCGGGGTCGAAGAGCCGGATCATTTCCGACTGGGCCCAGATGTCGGCGGCGCCGAGGGACGACGGGTGAAGGGGATTGCCCTCGATCTTCTGGGGGCGGCCCTCGTACGTCGTCACGACCAGACCCAGGGCGCCGCTGGCGCGGGGCTGGACGGTGGCGAAGTGGGTGGGCAGGCCGGGAGTGACCTCTTCGGGCTGATGGGTATAGGGGAGGATTTCCTCCTCGGGGCGACGAACGCAGGCCGTCGACAAACCAGCCAGGGCGATGGACGCACCCGCCAGCTTCAGCACTTCACGGCGCTGCATCTCTGGCAGGGGACCCGTGCCGGAGGGGAACTCCTGATCCATCGTGTCCATGACAACGGGATCGGAGGTCTTGTGCTCGACGGACCGCCAGTACTTGGGGCCGTTGTTCTTCTCGGCGTCCGCTTTGTAGGCGGCGCGGAAGGGGGCAAACAGGTCGCGCTTGGACATGGTCGGGCTCCAGGCTCTCGGACTCTGAAACGAAGTTCTGGGGCTTCTTCAGCTGGGCTGAAGAAGTGGGCGAAATGGATTAGCGGTGGCAGCCGCTGCAGCCGGCGGTGGCGCGGACGATCACCTGACCGTCAGGCATCACCGTGGCCGCATTCTTGTTCCCCGGCGGGTTCAAGCGGGTGGCGATGTCCTTCGCCTTGGCGTCCCAGGCCGGGTCCGTCGTCCAGCTCATGTTGGTGAGCTGGTCGATGGGGCGCAGGAAGGCGGCGGGGTTGTTGTGGCAGTCAAGACACCAGCTCATCGACAGCGGCTGTTGCTGGGCAACCACCACCATCTGGTCGACGCGGCCGTGGCAGGAAACGCAGCCAACGGCGGCGCCTTCCTTCTTGATGGCGACATGGGCGGCGTGGGGGAAATAGGCGTAGTCGGGCACCTTGTGGATGCGCTTCCAGGGGACGCCGCCGCCGTCGTTCTCAGGCTTGCCATCGCCCCAGCTCTTGTACAGGGGAGCGAGGAGCAGCGACCCGAGCTTGACCTGCTTGTGGCAGTTCATGCAGGTCTGGGTGGGAGGCACACCAGCGCTGGCGCTCTTCTCGACGGTGCTGTGGCAGTACCGGCAATCGAGCCCCAGAGCGCTGCCCATGGTGCCGTCCGTCAGCTTGACCATCCCGCGGCCCGCGTGGAGCGCGTGGCTGTAGGGGATGGGCTGCACCGGGGCGTAGCCCACGTCGGTGTGCTTGGGGGAAAACCAAAACCAAACCACGAAGACCACAACACCGCTCAGCAGGGTCAGCACCGGTGCTGCCACGCGGGGAATTTCGTTGGTCCACTTGGGGAAGATCAATGCCATGGGAATGTCCTCACCGGGCTCACGCGTTCTCGGGGTGGCAGCTACACAACACCGCGTCGCGTCACAAGGACGAAGCGAACCGGAAACGGCGGGCCCGCTGTCGGCGCCCGGCACCTCAAGGCGCCCGTCGCATTCCACTGCGGTGTCGAGGTGGCGCGGCGATGCGACAAAGCGCCGCGTGCGGCATCCAGGCGACGGCTTTCTCACCCTCCATTGATGGTCGGACCCGCGCTCGCGCTTACGAGCGGCCACCCAAACGATCACCCACACCGTCTCGATCGCTGTCGCTGGCCGAAGCACAGAAAAGGCCACCCGGAGGTGGCCTTTCCTGGGCGCCAGCCCAAGAAGCATCAGAACTTCTGTTTCACAGATGTGTCGTCGTCAGCAGGGTCGTGGTCGCCCCTTCAGATGACGCCCCACTCCACCCCGGCGGGGGTGTCCATCACTTCAATGTCCATGGCCTTCAGGCGCTCCCGCACGGCGTCGGCGGCGGCGAAGTCCCGGTCAGCCTTGTGCCGGGTGCGCTCGGCAATGAGGGCCTCGACGACGGCCTGCTCAATGCCCTTGGCCCGCAGCCGGAGCGCCCGCTGGTCGGCCAGAAAGGGCGCCGCCTCTGCTTCGCCGAGGCCGAGGGCCTTGCCCATCGCCCGCATCAGGCGTTGGCATTCGGTCAGCAGCAAGGCGCGGACGCCTGGCTTGAGCTTCTGGCCCGTGAGCTCCTTCTCACGCCCGGCGACGAGGAGGTTGGCCACCCGCAGCACGTCGTTGAGGGCGGCGATGGCCTTCGGGGTATTGAAGTCGTCGTTCATGCCGGCTTCGAAGTCCGCCCACGGCGTAAACGGCTGGCCGGGCTTGCTGAACGCGAACTCCAGGCTGGCACCGTCGGCGGCCTCCGTCGTCGCCAGCACGCCGTCGATGCGCTGGTGGGTCTGGTAGAGGTACTGGACCCTTCGCTCGGCCTCCTCGAGGTTCGGGAAGCGCACCTTCTGGCGCAGCCCCTCCGTCGTCAGGGTGGCGGTGCAGTGGGAACAGACCAGGGCGTGCTGGTCGGTCGGGTGCAGTTCGGCCCCGCACGATGGGCACGAGGTGACGACGTCGAAGTTGACGTCGCCGCGATAGTGGGTCGACAGCAGGAAGAAGCGCAGGGCCTCGCCGGTGCAGAAGGGCCACAACTCGCGGATCGTGAAGAAGTTGCCGACGCTCTTGGCCATCTTTTCGTCGTTGAAGTTGATGAAGCCGTTGTGCAGCCAATAGCGGGCCATCACCTCGCCGTGGGCGCATTCGCTCTGGGCAATCTCGTTGGTGTGGTGGGGGAAGATCAGGTCCTTGCCGCCACCGTGGATGTCGAAGGTGACGCCGAGGTGCTTCTTCGACATGGCGGAGCATTCGATGTGCCAACCGGGCCGGCCCTTGCCATACGGAGAGTCCCAGCTGACCTCGCCAGGCTTGGCGGACTTCCACAGGGCGAAGTCCATGGGGTCTTCCTTGCGCTCGTCGATGGCGACGCGGGCGCCGGCCTGCAGGTCCTCGAGGTGGCGCCCCGAGAGCTGCAGGTAGCGGGCGGCCGGCATCTCCCGCACGCGAAAGTAGACGTCGTCGCCCGCGCCGTCGACCGTCGACGACGACGGCACCCGGTAGGCGAAGCCGCGCTTCTCGAGCTCGGCGACGAAGTCGATGATCTCGAGCATGTGGGTCGAGACCTTGGGCTCGACGTCGGCGGGACCAACACCCAGACGGGCCATGTCGGCGTGGAATTCGTCGACGTAGCGGGCGGCGAGGGCGAGGGGGTCTTCGCCGCGCTCCCGGGCCCGGCGGATGATCTTGTCGTCGACGTCGGTGAAATTGCGGACGTAGGTGACCTGGTGGTCACGGCGCAGCCAGCGCACCACGGTGTCAAAGACGACGTAGACCCGGGCGTGGCCCACGTGGCAGAGGTCGTAGACCGTGACGCCGCAGACGTAGATGCCGAGCTTTCCCGGCCGCAGGGGCACGAGGTCTTCTTTTTCTCTCGTCAGCGAGTTGAACACGCGGGTCGTCATCAGCGCGCCATACAAGGTTTGGCCCCAAAGGCACAGAGCACCGCGCTGCGCCGCCAGCCTTCGGCCCTGCCCTCCGTGGGATGATCCGCTCCACCGGCCGGTGCCTGTCGTAGACTCTTCATCATGGCCGCCGTCTCCGCCCACAGCCCTGTCGCCGCCCTGGAGGCCCGGGCCATCGCCCTGGCCCGCTCGGCGGGGACGGGCACCGTCGAGCGCCAGACCGCCGTCGCCGAGCTCGAGGGCGCCGCCGCCACCGAAGGCCTGACCGGACCGGACCTGCAGGGCTTTCAGCACCGGCTGCGGCAGCTCTTCCCCGACGTCTTCGCCGACACCCCCCGCCACCCCCACACATCGTCGTCGGCGGTGCCCGGGGTGGCGGCCTCGTTCGGCGGCGTGGGCGGCGCCGTCGGCAAACAGTTCACGGTGGGCAGCAGCGACGTGGGGGCCGTCGTCGGCGGACGCCTCGGTGCCCTGCTGTCGTCGACGCCGCCCCCCGCACCCCTGGGGGTGCTTTTTCCGCCGCAGGGCTCGGCGAAGGCCGCGGCATCCCGCCAGGCCCTGATGACCGACCTGGCTGGCGTGCCGGTCCGCGGCGCGGACGGGACAAGCACGACCCTGCTGGACAAGCTCCAGCGCCATCCCGGCCTGTCGTCGACCCAGCACCGCCGCATTCTCGACGTCATCGCCACCATCAAGACGGGCTACGACAACGCCGAAGCCGCGCTGCCGAAGCCGCCCGGCTACCAGCAGGTGAACTGGAAACACACGCGGCTGGAACTCGACCGGGTCCTCGACGTCGCCATCGCCCATGGTCTGTCGCCGACAGACACCGAAAGCGCGATTCTGGCGTCGGCGTTCTCCGACAGCGTCAAGGCCCCGAGCAACTTCATCGCCCACAACGTCCACGGCGCCCAGGCGGCCCTGCACGTGCTGTCGCGGTCGATGCCGGCCCTGTCTGCGGACCAGCTCGAAGACGTCACCCGGGCCATCCTGGAGCACCAGGTGGGCCCGCCATCCTTCATGGGCCAGGTGGCCATGCGCGGCATCTTGAAGGCCAAGGGCGCCGACACCGCCGTCGTCGACAGCATCGCAGCGAAGATCAGCCGCCCCTTCGACCACCAGCATGACGGCGCCGTCGTCTTCAGCGCCGACGAACACCGGGCCCTGGCAGAGGTCGGCGTCCCCGCCTGGACCGTGCCCGGCACCGGTCGTCACCAGGCCATTGCCCGGGCGGTCATCGACGCCGACAGCCTCGTCAACTACGCCTGCCCCGATGGCTGGGCCAAGCTGGCGGCGTTGCATGGCCCCGACCAACCGGTCTTTCTGCAGGAGCCCCTGCTGCGGCACGCGCTGACGTCGCTGGCCCCCGGCCATGCCAGCGCCCGCAAGAGTTTCGACGACGCCCGCGCCGTCGTCAGCGACGCCGCCCGCCCCCTGTACGACCGGGGCCTGGCCCGCACCGAAGCCGCCGTCGCCCGCGTCGAGCAGGCCCTGCAGCGATGGGTGGCGGCCCTGCCCACAACGGAGGTCCCTGTGGGTGCAGGTGGTGGAGTCCCCTACCTGAGCGCCCCCCTGAACTACGGCGACGCCGTCGAGGTCGCGTTTGCCCGACGCTTGCGTGACGAGGCCGTGCGCCTGCTGCGGGCCGAGGAGCACCAATGAGCGGGACCGAAGCCTCCACCGACGACCTGCTGGCCCGCCGTGGCGCGCTGTGCGCGGCCGCCCAACTGGCCGCCCTGGAAGGCATCGTCGACGTCACCGACAGCGATGAAGCCCGAGCGGAGTTGGGGGCCATCGACGAAACCCTGCGGGCCCGCGGCGTCGATCCCCACGGCGACTGACCTCAGCCGAGGGGCACTCCCGTCGACGCAGCGACCGATGCGCCCACGGCGATGGCGTCGAGAGGCGAGACCTCGTGGGAGGGAGGCAAGCCGAAGTAGCCGCTGGCCATCTTGTGGACCAGGGGCGACATGGTGGTGCCGCCGGCCAAAAAGATGGCGCTCATTTCCCGCGGTGACAGGCCCGCTTCCCGCAGGACCTCGTCGCAGGCCAGGAAGGTCCGGCGCACCAGGTTCATGACGCTGGCTTCGAATTCCGTCCGCGTCACGGTGATGATGACGTCGGCCACCGGGGTGTCGGGGTCGACTTCCGACAGGCGAATCGGCGCTTCGTTTTGCAGGGAGAGCAGGCGCTTGACGTGCTCACACTCCAGGATGAGGCGATTCAACGCCTCTGGTGAACTCGTCAGGTCCCAGTTGTGCTCGCGCAGCAGCTTGGAGATGGCCACGCCGGCGAAGGCCGCGTCGAGGTCGTCGCCGCCGAGAAACAGGTCGCCGCCGTGGGCCAGGATGTGCAGGGCGTCGCCCTTTTTCTCAAGCACCGCGAAGTCAAAGGTGCCGCCGCCGAAGTCGTAGACGGCGCAATAGCGACCGGGGATGGCGTCGGTGCCGTGGGCCAGCGCCACGGCCACAGGCTCTTCGAGCAAGCGGACGTCGGCGAGACCCGCCATGCGCCCGGCCCGGCGGGTGGCCTCGCGCTGGGCGTGCTGGAACGCCGCCGGCACGGTGATGACGCCGGAACTGATCTCGGCGTCGACCTGGGACGCCTGAAACGCCGCCTTCAACACCAGCGACGCAGCGTCCACCGGCGACACCGGCCCGGCGCGGGTCCGGAAACCAATGGTGCCATCGGGCATGGTCTCGAGGATCTGCGGATAGCGACGGCCGAAGTCGCCAACGATGACGCTCGTGCCCGGTCGGCCGATGAGCCGCTTTGTCGAGTAGAGGGTGTTTTGGGGGTCCATGGCGCGTCGCCGCCTGGCACCGGCGCCGACAAGGACGCCCCCCGTCGGCGGAAAGGCCACGACGCTCGGCACGCTGCGGGCAGCACCGTCAGCGGTCCGCATGGGCAAGACCCTCGCGTCGGTGGCCACGACGGTGTTGGTGGTGCCCAGGTCAATGCCGATGAATTCGCTCACGCCGGGATGCCCTCGTCTGCTCGCCGCAGCGTAAACGCCTTCAGGGCAGCGCGCACGGATTCATCGTCCGGGCTGAGCCGCCACAGGCCTGGACGCCCGAAAACCGGGCTGAGAGCGCCTTGGACGGCCAACCGCCCCGCCCCGGGGAGGACAAATGCCAGCAACGGGGATTCCGGAGGGGCATCGATGGCGACGATGACGAACGCCGACGCCACCGACACGACGCAGGCGTAGCGTCCCGGCAGGCCCGGGTGGGAGGCGTCTTTGACGCTCGCCAACAGCTCCACGACGACGGCCTCAGCCTCTTCCACCAACAGCGGCAATGTCCTCGACAACTCACTCGTGCGCAGCACGGTCCAGGGAACGTCGGTGCTGACGTCGTGGCCATGGCGCAGGACCAGGAGCCGATGTCGTTCCTCGGGAAGCAGTCGACGAGCCAACCGGCCGACATCCCCATCGCTGACATCCTGTCCGACAACGACGGCGGCAGGCTCTTTGACCGAGGCGATGTCCGCCACCGACGAGGCCCGCACGATCTGGGCACTGGTGGCCGACAGAGTGTGTTTCACCTCGGCCACAACGTCATCACCAGCCAGGACAACCACAACCACACGCACGCCGCCAGCGTACACAGCCGTCGGCGTCGTCGAGGCTGACGGCCGGGATGCATCATTCCGAGGCACCACCCCCCGGACAGTTGCCCCCCATCTGGCCGCCCGCTGGACCACCTCAAGGTCCTCAGCCCTTCACGCACAGGACTTGTTTGAGGGTGTGGACCACCTCCACCAGGTCCTGCTGGGCCGCCATGACGGCGTCGATGTCCTTGTAGGCCCGGGGGCTCTCATCGATCACGTCCTTGTCCTTGCGGCATTCGACGCCTTCGGTGGCCTCTCGGTGCTCCGCCAGGGTGATGGACCGCTTGGCCTCCGCCCGCGACATGGTCCGCCCTGCCCCGTGGGAACACGACTCAAAGGACGCCGGGTTCCCCTTGCCGCGGACGATGAAGCTGCGGGCTCCCATCGAGCCCGGAATGATCCCGAAGTCGCCGACGCCGGCGCGCACGGCACCTTTGCGGGTCACGAGGACCTCCTCGCCGAAGTGGGTTTCGGTGGCGACGTAGTTGTGGTGGCAGTTCACCACCAGTTCGTCGTGGCTGAACTTCGGGATGCCCTTCTGCTTCTGCAGGGCATTGAGGGTCGCCCGCATCATGATGGCCCGGTTCTCCCGGGCAAAGGCCTGGGCCCAATCGACGGCGAACAGGTAGTGCTCGAAGTCTGGTGACCCCTGCTCGAGCCAGGCGAGGTTCTCGTCGGGGAGGTTTCGCTGGTGCCGACGCATCGCCACCTTGGCGCGCTCGATGAATGCGGTGCCGATGGCGTTGCCGATCCCCCGCGACCCTGAATGGAGCATGACCCACAGGCGCTGGGCCTCGTCGATGCAGACCTCGACGAAGTGGTTGCCGGTCCCAAGGGTCCCCAGGTGGGTTCGGTGGTTCGCCCGGGCCAGCTGGGGCGCGCTGCGCAGCACCTGCTGAAACCCGTCGTCGAGGCCCGCCCAGACCCGGTCCACGGCGTCGGGGACATCGCCCCAGGCGCCACGATCGTGTCGTCCGCCGTTGCCGCTGCGCCCGTGGGGGACGGCTTTTTCGATGGCGGTTCGCAGCTGGACCAGCGACGTCGGCAGATCCGACGCCGTCAGCGACGTCCGCACGGCCATCATCCCACAGCCGATGTCGACGCCGACCGCCGCCGGCACAATCGCAAAGCGGGTGGCGACGACGGAGCCGACGGTGGCCCCCATGCCCCAATGGACATCGGGCATGGCGGCCACATGCTTGAACAGAAACGGCAGCCGGGCGGTGTTCTCGAGCTGCAGCCAGGCGACCTCCTCGACGGGGACGCCGCGGGTCCAGCTCTTGATCGGCACGCCGCCGCCGACGTCGCGCTCCAGATACTGCGGCGCCGACGCCGGGGGCACGGCGGCTTGGGTGTTGGTCGTCATGGGGCACCTCGCAATTCGACCACGAAGTGGTCGAATAGTCCTGATTGTTCAAATCTTTGGCGCAGCGCCAAAGATTTGAATGGGTGCGCTGAAACGCTGTCGACCCGGTGGGGATTCACCGACACTTCTTCGGCGCAAAACAGCGTCGAAATCATGCTCGAGAAGCTCGGCCCTGCCGGCAGCGGCACCGTGCCCCCACCCAGCCGAAGAAACATCGAGACGTCTTCGGCGCCAGCCGAAGAAACATCGAGACCACTTTTCCGGGCCCAGCTCCGTTGACGTCGACGCCGCGGCCGACGACGACGCTGTATGCGCCTGGAACTCTTCTACGACACGGTGTCGCCGTGGTCCTACCTCTGCTTCGAAACCCTGTGTCGCTACCGCGCGGCCTGGCAGCTGGAGCTCGTCCTGCGACCGGCGTTTCTCGGTGGGGTGATGAAGGCGACGGGCAACTCCCCGCCGGCGGGACTGCCGGCCCGCGGCGTGTACTTGATGCGCGACCTGGCTCGCAGCAGCCGCCAGTTTCAGGTCCCCCTGGGCTTTCCGAGCGAGTTCCCGACCAACACCATCGGCGCCATGCGTGTGCTGACGCTGGTGGCCCATGAGTTCCCCGAGCGACACGACGCCCTCGCCCGGGCCCTGTGGCAGCGCTATTGGGGCGCCGGCGACGACGTCGTGCAAGCCGACAGTCTGAAGGCCGCCTGCGAGGTCGCCGGTGTCGATGCCAGCGTCGTCGATCGCGCCGCCGCCGACGACGTGAAGGCGAGGCTGCGGGCGGCCACCGAAGAGACCGTCGAACGCGGCGCCTTTGGCTTTCCGGCCATGTTCGTCACCGACGCCGACGGGGACGAACAGATGTACTTCGGCAGCGACCGGCTGAGCCTGATGGCCTTCGAGTTCGGTTTGCCGTGGTCGGGGCCGCAGGGACCGGCCTGAACGTCGGCAGCGTCAGCCGTCAGCCGTCCCGGGGCGCGCTGGCCACGGTCGGCTTCTTGATGCCGACGAAGTACGGGAGGGACGCGAACTCCATCTGAAGCTTGTGCCAGTACCGTGTTGCCCAGGGCAGCCGTGGGCGCGGAGGTGGGACGTCGGCGAACGCGGCCGCATCCAGATAGTGGGTGCTGGTGGTGCCGATGCCTTCGAGGTCTTCGGCCAGATGCTGGACGGTGTGGGACTGGTTGGTTGGCAATGCCGACAGCAGGGAGTCGGTGACCAACACGTACCGGTACCTGCCAACAACTTTGAGACAAACTCGGTTTGCATTCAGTGTCTGCCTCCCGGACAGGAGGGCTCGGAATCGGAGGACGGCTCGGGCCGCGCCACCATCCCCATCATCGTCGCCCCCACT
>Ga0247834_1001096_pt1 | contig 48795 bp, 39 predicted proteins | sample LaCruzMarch2015__8_FD_187118 | JGI IMG/M metagenome (GOLD analysis project Ga0247834, IMG submission 187118) | Freshwater microbial communities from meromictic Lake La Cruz, Castile-La Mancha, Spain - LaCruzMarch2015_12m | ecosystem: Environmental > Aquatic > Freshwater > Lake | place: Spain... | reverse complement strand
TTCGACGAGAAGGGACTCCCCCGACTCGCCACGTGACCTCAACGAACCGAACCGCCGGATGCGGACCCGCTTGTCCGGTGGTGTGGCAGGGGAGGACGGGCAAAACCCGTCCCCCCTATGCCGATTGGGGCACTGGCCCACGCGGCGAGCGTGTCATCAGTGGGGGGCGTCGACGACGACGCTGGCGCGCCGGGTGTGGTAGCAAAAGGGCCAGACCTCGGAGGCCCCATGAGCACCTCGCTCGACGCCCGCGCCATCGTCGACGGCATCGCCCAAAGCCGCAAGACGACGTTCCAGGAGCGTCGGACCATTCTCTCCTTCGACGAGTACCTCGCCGAGGTGTTGCAGCACCCCACCCGGCATCTGCGCAATGCGGCCCGGTATTTGATGGATGTCGTCGACCACTTCGGCGTCGATGAGGTCCCCCAGGCGACGGGCGCCGTGCGTCGCTGGCGCCTGTTTGATCAGGCGTTCGACGACGCGCGGGGCCGGGTGGCGGGCCAGGAGCGCGTCCAGGCCGCCCTCGTGCGCATCATCGAGAACTTCGTCCGCAGCGGTCGCATCGACCGGCTGGTATTGCTGCATGGGCCCAACGGCTCGGCGAAGACGTCGATCATCCAGGCGATGACCCGCGCCGCCGAGGTCTACTCCCACAGCGACGACGGTGCCTTGTACCGCTTCAACTGGGTCTTCCCCGTGGGCAGCGTGCAGAAGGGCTCCCTCGGCTTCGGCGGCGCTCGCTCGACCCACGTCGGCAGCTACGCCCACCTCGACGCGGCCGCCATCGAGTCCCGCTTGCCCTGCGAGCTCAAGGACCATCCGCTGTTCTTGCTCGCGCAGGGTGATCGAGCCCAGATCATCGCCAGCCTCGTCGAAGCAGGCCGCTTGTCCCCCGATTGGACCGTGCCCGAGGTGGTGCGGCTGGGGGAGCTCAGCCTCAAGAACCGGCGGATCTTCGACGCGCTGTTGTCGACGTACCAGGGCGACATCAAGGAAGTGCTGCGGCACATCCAGGTGGAGCGCTTCTACCTCTCCCGTCGCTACCGACAGGGGGTTGTCGCCGTCGAACCCCAGCTGTCCGTCGACGCCTATTCGCGCCAAATCACCGCCGACCGCTCCATCGCCAGCCTGCCGGTGCCTTTGCATCATGTGGCCCTGTTCGAGACCGCAGGCGCCATCAACGACGCCAACCGGGGTGTGCTGGAATTCAACGACCTCCTCAAGCGTCCCCTGGATGCCTGGAAGTACCTGCTCGTCGCCACCGAACAGGCGCAGGCCTCCCTGGACCACGTCAGCGTGTTCCTCGACGTCGTCATGTTGGCGAGTTCCAATGAACTGCACCTGGATGCCTTCAAGGGGCATCCCGACTGGCCATCATTCAAGGGCCGGATGGAACTGGTGACGGCGCCGTACCTCCTGCGGGTGCAGGACGAACTGACCATCTACGAGAGCCAGGTGCCGCGCTCGTTGACGGGGCAGCACATCGCGCCCCATGCCCTCGAGGTGGCCGCCACCTTCGCCGTTCTCACCCGCCTCGAAGCACCAGACCCCGCGCACTACCCGCCCCAGGTCCGCGACGTGATCGTATCGCTCACCCCCGTCGAGAAGCTCCGAATCTACGACACCGGCGAGGTCCCCGAACGCCTGAGCCAGAAGGAAAAGAAGGAGCTGCGGGCGGTCATCCACCGGCTCTATGAAGAGCACACCGGTGGCGACCAATACGAAGGCCGCTACGGGGCCTCCGCCCGCGAAATCCGCGCCGTCATCCTGAACGCGTCCCAGGACCGACGCTTCGATCACCTCTCGCCCATCGCCGTCATCGACGAGCTCCGTCAGTTGGCCCGGGCGCGCTCCTCCTACGAATGGCTGCGGCGGGAGGGCGAGCGCGGCTACCACGACGTCGACGCCCTGCTGGCCGAGCTGGAGGCCATCTTCACGCGCACCCTGGAGGAAGAAGTGCGGGGCGCCATGGGCCTGGTGCGGGCGGGCTCCCACGTCGAGCTGTTCGAGCGCTACCTGAAGAACGTCTCGGCCTGGACCAAGGGCGAAAAGCTCGCCGACGCCGCCACCGGCAAGCTCAACCCCGCCGACGAAGACCTGATGAACAGCGTCGAGCAGGTGTTGATGTCGGCCCACGAAACCGCCGAGGACTTCCGCCGTGGGCTCATCGCCCAGATCGGCGCCTACAAGCTCGAACACCCCGATGACGACGTCGACTACGCGCTGCTCTTTGGCGGCTGGATGCGGAAGCTCAACGAGGACTTCCACGTCAAGCACAAGAAGGCCGCCGAGCGCATCGAGACCGCCTTTGTGCGTCTCCTCGACGACGACTTCGCCGGCGTCGACGCCAAGGACCTCGAGCAGGCCCGTCGCATGCGCGCGAGCCTCCATGGGCGTGGCTACACCGATGCGTCGGCCCGCACGGTGATCGCCTGGTTGCTGCGCCACCGCCGCTGACTGACTACAGAAAGGGTGAGATGAGCCATACCTTCGACAGCCTGACCGCCATGAGCCCCGCCCAGTTGGAGGCCGTGTTGGCGGCGGGGACGGCGCCGTCGTTTTCGTCCATCGTCGGCCACGAGTTCCGCGGCTGGAACGTCTTTGGCGATGTCCTCGCCAAGGGCGTTGGCACCATCATGGGCATCCAGCGCTTTGCCAAGGGCTGGTTCAGCCGCGATGGTGGCGGCGCCGATATCGACAAAGCCCCCTTCATCGAGGGCTACAACGTCAAGATTGCCCGGGGCGAAAAGAGCGACCCCTGGACGGCCATTCCCGACGACGCCCACCCCACCCGCCATGGCTTCTTCAAGGTGTTTCGGGCAGGCGAGGGCGAAGGCCGCCTTGGCCGTCACCCCCAGGCGCTGTTGCTCGACTACAGCCTCGGCATTCCCAAAGCCGGGCTCCTCGGCGGTGGCGGTCTCAAGGACTTCGTCGTCCAGGTCGACGCCGACAACCCCGACCTGCTGTTGGGCAAGGCCTATATGACCATCGGCCCGGTGACGAACCCGGCGGGCTTCTTTGTGATCGAGCGCCTCCGAAAGGTGGACTACCGCCCGTGAGTCCAAGCTGCCGTTCCTCCTCGTTCGTCGTCGTCGCTGTCGCCATCTTGGTGGCCGGCCAAATCGGCACTGTCGGCTGTGCCACGGGCGCGGGGGTGTCGGTCCCCGACGTGGCTGCGCCCGTTGTCGAGGAGGGGCCCGGCCGCCGTCCACCGCCGTCAGGGGTACCCATCATCCCGGCACCCCTGGTCTTTGTCGGCGACGGCCGCTTTGCCTTCGTCGACGGCAAGACCGGCGCCGCCCTGGGGATCGACGACGTCATCGCCCGGTTGCGGGCCCATGGGGTCGTCGTCGTCGGCGAGCAGCACGACCAGCTCCCCCACCACGAGGCCCAGCGGCGGGTGATCCAGATGATGGCGGGGGACGGCCCCGGCCTCGTCGTCGGCCTCGAGATGCTGAGCTGGGACAAGCAGCCCGTGCTCGATCGCTTCAACGACGGCGAGCTCGACGCCAAGGCGTTTGCCGCCGCCGTCGACTGGAAGGCCGCCTGGGGCTTCGACTTCGGCCTCTACCAGGGGATCTTCGACACTGGCCGCGCTGGCGGCGCCCGCTTCCTGGCGTTGAATGCTCCCCGGGACCTCGTGCGGAGCATCCGCAAACAAGGCATCGACGGGCTGCCCGCCAGCGACAAGGCGCAGGTCCCCGAGTTGGACCTCGGTGACGCCCTGCATCGGCGTTGGTTTGAGGGGATCTTCAACTCCGCCGGCCACCCCCTCAAAGAGGCCGAGGTCGACGGCTTCTACCGGGCCCAGGTCCTGTGGGACGAGAGCATGGCCGACCGGGCCGCCAAAGCCCTCCAGGGGGGAGCCCGTCAGGTCGTCGTCATCGCCGGCGCCGGCCACATCGCGGCCGGCCGCGGCATTCCCCAACGGGTGGAGCGGCGCCTGCGCAAGCCCGTGCTGACGGTCCAGCCCCTGACCGTCGAGACCGACAGCGTCGACCGCGTCATTGGCCAGGCCATCGCCAACGCCGACGCCGACATCCTGGTGGTGCCCCGCTTCGAGCACGAGATCGTCCTGTAGGCATCAGCCTCAGGGCTGGATGGCGACGCCGACGGGGATGTCTTCGCTGCGGTCGCCGAGGGCGAAGGATGCGCCCTTCAGGCCCGTGCCGTTGCCGAGGTCGATGGCCGTGATGAACGAGCCTCCCGAGGCCCGCACCTCGGGGACAAAGACCCGCCCGGCGTGCAGCCCGGTGGCCATCAAGGCCATCTGCTCCGCCAGCCCGACGCCCGTGACGGTGGTGACGAGGGTCGGGGCTCCCGGTCCGCGGACGTCGACGATGCGGACGCTGTCGTCTTCCCATTGGCTGACGGCGGCGACGGTGTTGTCGGGGGCAATGACGGCTTCGCTGGCGGTCACGAGGCCAGGCAGCCGACCCCGTTCGGTCACGACGTTGCCGACGATGTCGACGACGACGATGTCGCCGGCTTCGTCGGAGAAGGTCGAGGCGTTGGGCAGCACGGCAAAGCGGCCGTCGGCGCTGGCCGCGATGCGGGTGGCATTGATGAAATCCGTGAAGACGTCGAAGCCGGCGACCTCCACCGGTCGGCCCGGGCCGAGTTGCAGCACGCGGACGTCGTCGTCGTCGCGGGGCTCGAAGCCCGTGACCTGGCCGCCAAAGAGCAGGGCCCGGTTGTCGGGCAGCAGGGCCAGGCTCTCGGTGAGACGCAGGCCAAAAAAGGCCGCAGTATCGACGTCGATGACGCCGTCGCAGCCGACGCGGACCCGGGCAATGCCGGCTTCTTCGGTGACGTTGGCGCCGGTGGCGTACACGACAAGTCCGCCGGCTTCGACGCTGCCCGTGATGGTCAGATCGCCATAGCCCGCCGACGGCAACACGACGGTATCGAGGACGGTCAGGCTGTCTCGGCCAGCGAGGGCGACGGACGCCAGTTCGCCGTCTTCACCCAGCACCAGGGCGAGGCTGCCGGAGGGCACAAACGCCACCCGGGCGGGGCGGAAGCCGACGTCGACGCGGGCGCCGGCGGCGGTGACGACACCGTCGTCGACGTCGAAGGCGCCAACGGTGGTGCCGTCGACGCCGGTGTCGGTCGCAAACGGAAACGTGATCAGCAGCAGCTTCTTCTGGGCCACAGACACCGTGGCGAGATCGGCATCGCTGCAGGCGGCTTCGCCCTCGCCCTCGCCTTCGCCTTCGCCCTCTCCTTCGCCCTCGCCTTCACCTTCGCCTTCACCGATCGGGTCGCGGTCGATCTCGATGGGGGCCACCCGTTCGTCGGGACAGCCGCCGACCAGGGTCGCCGCACAGAGGGAAAGGGCCGGGAGTGACGGGTGCACGCGCATGGGGCCGTGTCCCACGGGGTCGCGTGCTTTCCCAGACCGGTCTCCAGAAGGCCTGGGGCGGCCAGGAGCCTCTCGGGGCCTTCGGGTGTGTTTGGGGAGGGCTTCTGGCCGTTTTGGCCCCAGAAACGACCAGAGGCCGCTTGCGCGGCCTCCGTTCGTTTCACTTTCGGACTTCTGTGGCGTTCCCAGGGGGATTCGAACCCCCGTCATTGCCGTGAAAGGGCAATGTCCTGGGCCTCTAGACGATGGGAACCCGTAGGACTCCGCATCTCTAAACAACCGCTGGCCGCAAGGCAAGCCCGATCGACCGCCCGGTGTTGCCGCCGCATTCGGTGGCGGTGCAGCCACCGACGGTCAGTCGGCGTCGGGGTCTTCGAGCATGTCGACAAAGTGCTGGGGCGTCCGCCGCTCGTTGCCGCCGCTGATGACCCCGTCTTTGTGGGTCCCGCCCACGACGAGGGCGCGGCCAAAGACGTCCACCTGGACGAGATCGCTGCGGCCATAGCTGAGGGGGATCTCGACGGCTTCGAAGGTGCCAACGCCGGTGGCGCCCGCGACGTAGAGCTCGCTTTCGATCACAGACACCGTCGGAAACCCTGGCTGATCGAGGGTGCGGGTGCCGCCAGCGACGAGGACGTTGCCGTCGCCCATCAGGAAGGCCGCCGGCTTCTGGCGGACGCTCTCCATGTCTTCGACGGCCTGGAAGGTCTGGCTGACCCGCACATAGAGCTCTGCCGACGCCGTCGGCGCCAGGCCCCCCGAGAAGACCTCGCCGCCGAGGATGAGGACCCGACCGGCCCCCAGGTGGACGGCGGCGTGATCGCGGCGGGCCCGGGTGGGGACGGCGGTTGCGCGCAGCCGGGGATCGGCGGCGTCGGGCACAAAGAGGTCGGCGGCGCCGAGATCGGTTTCGACATCGCCGCCGCCCACCAGCAGCACTTCGCCGCCGTCGATGAGGGTGGCTGTATGCCCCACCCGCCCCTGGGCCATGCGGGTGCCCACCAGGGTGAACGACGCCGTGCCGTAGGTGCTGGCGTTGCGGGGGGTGGTCGGTGACCGGAACAGCTCGCAGGTATCGAGGGCCTCGCCGCCGGGGCCGACGCCGCCGCAGACGAGAATGGTCCCAAGACCAAGGCCGGCAGCGTCGGGCAGCAGCGTGGCCGTGTGTTGGGCCCGGGGCCGTCGCAGGGACACGGGCAGGGGCGTGTCTGCGCCGTTGACGTTGATGATCGACGCCGTGCCGACGACGGCGCCGGTGGCGTCGCGGCCGCCGATGATGACGGCGAGGTCGGTGTCGATGGCGGTGGCTGTGTGATCGCGGCGGGGGGACGACAGGGGGCTTGTCTCGGTGAACAGACCGTTTTCGGCGTCAAAGGCCCGCGAGCGGCCAGACACAGCGCCCGTGTGGGGATCGATGCCACCCAATGACACCAACGCCGCCCCCGACGTCGGCAACGCCGCCGCCACGTAGGCCGTGCCCTGGCCCATCAGGCCAAACGAGAAGAAGCTGTTGTCCACCAGCCGGTATTCCTCGGCGTGGGGGTGGGGGGTCAGGCGGGGGGCGGTGGCAAACCCACCGAGGAAGGTGACCACGTCGTCTTCGCCGCCGGTGACGAAGGCCGCGCCGCCGACGCGGCCCTGGGCGAGGTCGTTGTCGGGGGCAAAGCGCGCAAACGCCGGACCAAAGGGCACGAGGACCTCGGCCGACGTCAGGGGCAGCACGCTCAGGTCCTCATCGCGGGACAGCACGGGCAGGCCGCCGGCCAGCAACACGATGTCGTCGGCCAGCACCGTCAGCGTCGGGGCGATGCGGGGTTCGACGTCGACGGTGAGGGCGTCGATGGCCGAGGTATCCCCGAACGGATCGCGGATGATGAGGGGCTGGCCGATGGCGGCGGTGGCGCCGCCGAGGCCGCCGACGACGATGGCGCTGCCGTCTTGCAGGCGCCCGATGCCGGCGCTGGCCCGGGCCGCCGGCAGGGCGTACGTGGTGGCGGCGGTGCGGGTGGTGGCGCTGAAGCGGACCACGTCGCCCACGAGGAAGCCGCCGGCGTTGCGGCCACCGACGGCGATGAAGGTGCCGTCGACGTCGATGAGTCGCGCTTCTTCGGTCAGGGCGGGCAGGCCAGCGATGGGAGTGCTGGCGCCGCTGGCGACGTTGAGGATGTCGCCGCCGGCCTTGCCGACCTCGATGTCGCCGTCGAGCTCGCGGCCAAGGCCGATGGCGATTTCAGCCCCCCCGAGGCTTGTGACCACGGGGCCGATGCGGCCCTCGCCGAGGAACCCAAGGTCGTTGTCCGTGCACGCACCGAGGACGGCCTGGGTCCCCGGGCACTCCAGCACGTCGTCGTTGGGGCGGTAGACCTCGACAGTGCGGACCACCACCCCGCCGATGCGGGCGCTGCGGCCGCCGACGATGGCCACCCGGCCGTCGCCGAGCATCACCGCCCCGGGATCGGCTCGGCCCCGGCCCATGGTGGCCACCACGCGGGAGCGGCCGGTGGCGGGGTCGAAGCGCTCGATGGTGTCGAGGACCCGGCCGTTTTCGCTGTAGCCGCCCACGGCGAGGATGGTGCCGTCGAGGAGCTCCACCGTGGCAAAACCCGCCCGGGCTTCTTCGAAGCCGCCGTAGGCCGTCCACTCGGCATTGGGACCCACGATGATGCCGCCGTCGGGGGTGCCGACGAAGCCGCCGTCGTCGACGCCGCTGTCGACGAAGAAGCCGCCGTCCTCCACGCCGGCGTCCTCGAAGCCGGCGTCCACCGGTGGGGCGTCGATGCCCGTGCCCCGCAGGGTAATCGTGCGCACGGGGCAGGCATTGGCGCCCAGGGGCGTGTGGCTCAGGCGCAGCTCGGTGTTCAAGATGGTGCGCGCCGTCGGCGTGAAGGTCAGCACCACGGTCTCGTCGTCCTGGGGGTCCACCGCGAAGCCGTCGGGGATGTCGAGGTCGTAGTGCTCGCCGTTCTGGCTGAAGGTCACCTCGAAGGCGTTCAGGGTGCGGTTGCCGGTGTTTTCGATGACGACGCTGACGTTGCGGCTGCCCTCGTTGGCCACCACGTTGCCGAAGTCGACGGTGTCGCCGTCACGGGTCCGCACCACGAAGTCGCAGTTGATCTCGGTGACGGGCTCGGGGTCGCAATCGCAGCCACCGGGCACGAGGGACGACACCAGCAAGCCCCCGGTCAGGGCCACAGGCAGCAACGAGCGGGAGGTCACAGCACGCATGGCTTGGTGATGCCACGTCGTCGGCGTTTCAGCCATGCCGGCCTGGTTTGCGGCGTCAGCGGCGGGGCTTCTTGGAGGCCGCGAACAGATCGAGCTGGGGGCGCAGGCGCAGGGGCTTCACCGGGGCCTTGTGGGTCTGGTGGTGGGCCCGCTCCATGCTGCGGGCCAGTTCGGCGTCGTCGACGGGGTCGAGGATCTCGACCAGGACGCCATGGCGGGCGCCGACCTCGATGAGGCGCTCATGGCCCCGACGGCGGATCGCGGGGGGGATGCGCTTGTGGACCTCGCGGGGGCCGGTGTCTTCGTCGGGCCGCTGCCAGGGCTCGTCGGCAAAGACCCCCTGCAACAGGGCCTTCTGCATGCCCGCCAGCCGGGCCGCGATCACCTTGGCGCGCTCCTGGGTCAGCGTGATGTAGCGGGCGCCCAGGCGCTTCACGCCGGTCCGGGCGAGGGCGTCCACCAGGGCCTCAAGGGGGCCCTGCTGGTCCGTCAGCATCGGCACCAGGGGATCCACCAGGGCCCGCACCTGGACGCCCCGGGCCACCATGGCCCCCGCCAGGCGCAAACGGGCCTCAAAGGGGGCCGCGAGGTCGCCTTCGAGGGCGCGGGCGTCGGCGTCGTCCACCGAGGCCACCCCGAGTTCGACGGTGCACAGGCGTCCCGCGGCCCCGAGGGCAGCAGCGACGGGTGGCGGCAAGCCACCTGGATCAATGCCCGCCCGGGTGCGCCACACAAAGGGCAGGCCAGCGTCGGTCAGGGCCCGGACGACGTCGACGAAGGCGCCGAGGGCGGCGTCGCGGCCGTGGGCGTTGTGGTCGGCGGCAAAGATGGCGTCGGCGCCGACGACGACGGCCCGGTGGACGTGCTCGTCGCGCTCGGCAGCGGCCCGCAGGGCTGCGGTGACGGCGGCGCCTGCGTCTGGATGGACGGCAATGATGCGGGAGGCGGGCGCCCGGGGGGCGGTCAATCGAACATACAAAACGTCGAGCTCGTGGTCGGGACGCACGAGCGTGGGAGTACCCAGGGGTTCGACGACAAATTCCACGCTCGAAGCGCCGCCTCCGCCGATGATCGCTGTACGCCGAAAGGGCATACGATCGGGCATCTGATACACATGATAGCTGTTGGCGAGCATTGGACCATCTCCCGGGCCCGCCGCGTGTGTGCAGGCCCTCACCTGTACCGCCGTTCAGCTCCGGGAAATGTGCACGAGCGGTTTCTGCACCGCATCCGGATGCGGTCGGTGGCCGAGATCAGGCCGAGATCAGGCCGAGATCAGGCCGAGATCAGGCCGAGATCAGGCCGAGATCAGGCCGAGATCAGGCCGAGATCAGGTCGAGATCAGGTCCCACATCAGGCCCCGGGGCCAGGTCCAGATCCCCTCCCAGAAACGAAAAAACGGCACCCGCAGGCGCCGTTTTTTCGTTTCTCCGTTTTGCCGGTCTGCCGTTTCTGCAGACCTGGCAGGAGCGGGCCTGGCCGCTCAGCCCCCGAGGGACTTTTCCTTGATGAGCTGCTTCACGCCGTCGACGGAGCGCTGCTTGAGCTCCCAGCCGTTGACGAAGAGCGAGGGGGTGCCGCGGACCTTGGCTTCCTTGGCGCCGAGCTCGGAGTCGGCCTTGATCTCTTCTTCGTACTTGGCGTCGTTGTCGGCGAGGGCCTTCTCGAACTTCTTGACGTCGAGGTTGATTTCCTTGGCCCACACGGTGAAGTTCTCGGGGGTGAGGGCGCGCTGGTTGGCGTAGAGCTTCTCGCTCATCTTCCAGAACGCCTCGTTGCCACCGATGTCACGAGCAGCGAGGGCGGCCTTGGCCGCGGGTTTCGCATTCTTGTGGAAGGACAGGGGGAACTGCTTGAACGTGACCTTGATCTTGTCCTTCAGCTCGGGGTCCTTGACCGCCTCGTGGAGCATGGGGTCAACCCGCGAGCAGAACGGGCACTCGTAGTCGGAGAAGACCACGAGCTCGATCTTGCCGTCCTTGTTGCCCATGAAGGGGCTCGTGCCCGTGGGGATCTTGTAGGCGGCGGTCTGCGGCGGGGGGGCTTCACGGGCAGGAGCAGCGGCGCCGGCGGGGCGCTTCTCGAGGGCTTCAACCTTCTTCTCGAGCTTTTCGATGCGCTCAACGAGTTCCTTGCTGGAACCGCCGGCGGGGGGCTGGCAGCCGACGAGGGCGATGAGGGCGGCGGGGACGAGCAGCTTCTTCAACATGTCTGATCCTGTATCTGCCAGAGGGCAGGAAAGCCGGTGGGCGCAGGTGCGCCAATGTGTGATGGCACCGGAAAAATCACGAAGCAACGGCCATCTGCACCATGCAGAGGACCCGGGAGTTCTGATGCTTCTGTGGCTGGCGCCACAGAAGTCTTGATGCTTCTGTGGCTGGCGCGGTGCTGGCACCACAGAAGTCAGAATGGGGTTGGCCCTTGGGCCTGCTGGCTACGAGGGCCGCGGCCGGGTGCCGTCGACGTCGATGCCGCCGCCCAATCCCGGGGGACCCACGGCGCGGGCGACGTCGTCGACCCGGGCTGGCAGGACCTGCAGGTCGATGGCGACAGTGACCGCAGCGGGGGCCATCACTGACGACGGGGACGGCGCATCCGCTGGTGGCCCATCGTCGATGGAGCTGGTCGGGACGTTGGCGCCAAGGACGGCGACGTCGACCCGGCACAACAACGTGCCCTGGTGGTTGACGACGTAGAACGCGGCGTCGTGGCAATCGGGGCCGAGGGCGCCGCTGTCCACCAGGCCGCAGGGGACCACGACCTCGACGGTGTCGGGCTCGATGACGGTGCTCTGGTCGCAGTCTTCGACGCCGCCGTCGTCGGCGCGCGCGGCGACGGGCAGGCTGCACATCAGCAGACCGACCACCACCGGGAGGGCAAAGCGACTCGTCACGATTGGTCGTTTGTATAGCAGCGGTCGACGTCGTCGCAATCCACTCGCCGGATCAACTGCATCGGATCATGGGTCGACGCCCAACCAGGCCAGGGCGTTGTCCACCAGCAGTTTGCGGCGGACGACGTCGTCGAAGCCGGCGGCGCGGATGGTTTCGCCGGGCACGGTCTCACCCAGGGGGAAGGGGTAGTCCGTGCCGAGGGCGACCCGGTGGTCACCAAAGAGCCCCACGATGTCCCGCAGGGCCTTTGGATCGAGGACGAGGCTGTCCACCCAGAAGCGCCCCAGATACGACGACGGTGGCTGGGCATTGTCGATGGCCACGAGGTCGGGGCGACAGCGAAAGCCGTGCTCAATGCGCCCGAGGGTGCCGGCGAAGCTGCCGCCGCCGTGGGCCACCAACACCCGCAGGTCGGGCAGGCGCTCAAAGACGCCGCCGAAGATGAGGCTGCACAGGGCCAGGCTTTCCTCGGCGGGCATGCCGACGAGCCAGGGCAGCCAATAGCGCTGCATGCGGGCCTCGCCCATCATGTCCCAGGGGTGGATGAAGACGGCGGCGCCGAGGTCACTGGCGGTCTGAAACACCGGGAACAGCCGCGGGTCCGACAGCATCCAGCGCTCATCGAGGGGACCTGGGCCCGTCTCGACGTGGCTGCCGATCTGCACGCCCAGCAGGCCCAGCTCCTTCACGCAGCGCTCGAGCTCGCGACAGGCGCGCTCGGGATCTTGCAGGGGCAGGGTGCCGAGGCCGACGAAGCGGTCGGGGTGGGTGGCGACGGTATGGGCGAGGTCGTCGTTGAGAAACTGCGCCACCTGCTCGCCATGGGCCGGTTTTGCCCAATAGGAGAACATCACGGGCACCGTCGACAGCACCTGCACGCCGACGCCGTCGCGGTCGCACTCACGCAGCCGGGCGGGGCCGTCGAAGCAGTTCTCGTCGACCTCGCGAAAGAAGCGCCCGTCGTCACGCACCATGCGGGCCCGACAGGTGCCCGGGATGTGCTCAAGGCCCATGAAGCCGCCCTCGCCGAAGCGCTCCATGAAGCGGGGGATGTGCCGGGGCAGGATGTGGGTGTGGACGTCGACGTGGCCGACGTCGGCGCCAGCAGGACGCCGCCGCCGTCCGCCCGCCCCGAGAGTCACTTGCCCACCGGCGCGAGGGTCACCGTGGCCACGTCGCCGTCGCCGACCACGAAGGAGAGCAGCCGTCGGCCATCGGCCTGCACGTCGGCGATGCCGGGGGCCCGCTCGATGGCCGGGCTCGTGAAACGGGTGGCCCGGGCGGCGTTGCGGCGGAGGCCGTCGAGGTCGACGACGACGACGTCGCTGGCGGTGATCACGTGGCCCTCGTCGGCCATGATGGTGAACACCGCCGACCGACCATCGCGGCTGAGGGCGAGCTGGGCCCCCTGACCAAGGCGCACCCCGTGGGCGACGCCGCTGCCGTCGGCGCCGTCGAGGGCCACGGCCCACAGCCCGGTGTTCAGGCATTGGAAGGCGACGACGACGTGGTCTTGCTGCGCCGCCAGCTGGGGCGCAAAGCAGCTCTCGCCCACCGGCGACAGCTGCCGTGGCTGGCCGAGGCCGCCTTGATCGTCGACGCGGCGGCCGACGAGGATGGCGCCGCTGGCGTCGTCCTGCTTCACCGCCAGGCGTTGATGCTCAAAGAACGGACCCATGAAGTCGCCGCTGACGGCGTCGAGCTGCACGAGGGGCTGGCCAGCAAATGGCGCCTGGGGGACCCGGCGGGCGACGCTGCTGTTGTCGACCCACAGCGCGCGGAAGCCGGCCCGGGGGGCGTCGGTCAGGGTGAGCTGGTTGCCGGTCTTTGGATCGAGGACCGTCAGGCCCGTGTACTGGACGTCGCTGAGCAGCAGGCGGTCCCCTGCCGGCGACGGCTGCACGGCCTGCACCCCCCCGATGGGAATGACGCGAATCGCCAGGGTGTCGAGGGCCACGTCCTTGATGGGCACCACCGGGGCGGTGGCGGTCACCATCGTGCTGATGGCGCTGCCGGGGCTGGCCGTGTTGACGGCGTCACGAGGGCTGGCGGCGGCGGACGTGGCACCGACGACGCCCAGCAGGACCGCGAGGGCACTGGCCGCGGTGGCGGTGGCGGCGAGCCGACGACGACGACGGAGCACCACCAGGCCGAGCAGTCCCGCCCACAGGGCGGCGCTGTCGTCGCCTGTCCGGCAATTGCAGCCCCCCGAGGCGCCCGGCGCGTTGCGGATGGTGATGCGTTGGAGGCCTTCGCCTTCGCCCTCACCCTCACCTTCGCCCTCGCCTTCACCGGGTTCGCCTTCGCCTTCGCCCTCGCCCTCGCCCTCGCCTTCGCCCTCGCCCTCGCCCTCGCCGGGACCGACGGCGGGGAACAGGCCGATGGAGCAGAACTGCTCGGCGTTGGCGGCCAGGGTGCAGGTGCGCCCGGCGGTGACGTGGCCCGGCGCCGACGCGCTGATGGTGTAGCTGCCGGGGGGCAACACGAACGACCAGGCGGCGGAGGTGGCGGCGGCGGCGACGCTGTCGGTGCGGCTGACGATGCTGACGGTGGCCCCGGGCAGGCGGATGGTCATGTCGGCGGTGCCAACGCCCTGGTCTTCAAAGACCACACCCTTGAGCTCGCCGGTCTGGGCGGGCTCGCCGCCGGTGAAGCCGAGGTGGCGGGCGATGCCGTCGAGGTGGGCCTGGGCGGCCTGACCGCGGCGGGTGTTGTCGGCCAGAAACGTGGCGTCGACGCTGCAGTTGGAGACGAAGCCCAGCTCCGACAGCGTCGCCGCCATCGACGTCGCCGACAGCACCGTGAAGTTGGCGGTCTTGACGCCGCGGTTGGTGAGGCCCCAGGCGGCGATCATCTCTTCGTGGATCTTGTCGCGCATGTCGGCGGAGGTCCCCAGCGACGTGTGGCAGAAGGTCTCCGTGCCGTTGGCGCTCGGGTCGCCGAAGGCGTTGCTGTGGATGCTGGCGAAGCGGTCGGCGCCGCGGGCGTTGGCGAAGTCGGCGCGCTGCTGCAGGCCCACAAAGACGTCGGTGCTCCTCGTCAGGCCCACGGTCTGGCCGGCACCCGTCAACAGGTCCTGCAGGCGCAGGGACACGTCGAGGTTGATGTCGGTTTCCCGCAGGCCGCAGCCGACGGCGCCAGGGTCGGTGCCGCCGTGGCCGGGGTCGATGACGATGGAGAACGCCGCGCTCGCCGGCGACCACAGGGTCGCGCACAACGCCGTGCACAAGGCCAGGCTCAGCGTGGAGACCGTGAGCGGCGACGAGAGGCGGGAAGTGGGCACCATGCGGGGATGGTGGGCCAGCGCGAGGGTGGTGGCGTCGGTCATCAGGCGGGAGCCTGCCTCGCCGACGGCGCCCCGCAACCGCCCGTCGCCAGGTCTCATCCCTCCGTCAGTTTGAACAGGTGTTCACGTGTGTGTGGATGTGGGCTGATCCAGGCGGGGCTGGGCCGGTGGCCGCGTCGCCGCCGCCAACGCGTGGTATCGCGCGCCATGCATCGCGCCGTTTCGCTTGTGTCGCTTGTGTCGTTGGGAGCGCTGCTCCTGTTGGTGTCGTCGGCCTGCTCCAAGCCCTATGGCTCGCGGCATTGGCCCCAATCCCGGGAGCGGCGGCCCCAGCTGGTGTTTGAGCCGACGGCGGACCTGGCAAACGCCGACTTCTTCTGGAATGCGCCGTGGCCCGCCGACGCCCGCACCCTCGACACGGGGGCTCCCGATGTGCGGGGCCTGCCCAATCCGTTTGGGGTCGGCTTCGTCGACATCGCCAAGCGCTCGGTGATGGACGACGTCGCCAGCCGCGGGGTGGGCTTTTCGCCGTTGCCGGTGGTGTCGTTTCGCTTCGACCGCCCCCTTCTGCCCATCAAGGTCTGGCCGCTGGCGACGTTGTCGCCGGGTGCGGGGATCATGCTGGTGGACCTGACGCCGGGCCGGGTGGGCGAGCGGGTCGCCGTCGACGTGCACGTGACCCAGAAGCGCGACATCACTCGCCCCGAAAGCCTCTTGCAGCTGGCGCCCCTGACCGGCCTGTCGCTGCTGCCGGGCACCTGGGCCGCCGTGGTCCGCCGCGACGTCGACGCCGACGGCGACGCCGACCTCGACATCGCCCCCGCCCTGCAGGCGTTGCTCGAGGGGGTGCACCCCGATGTGCAGTGGAGCCGCAGCTTCCAGCCCCTGCGGGCCCGCCTCGACGAACTCGGATTGTCGTCGTCGGACATCGCCGCCGCCACGGTCTTCACCGTCGGTGATCCGACGGCCCGCACCGTGGCCTTCATCCAGCAGGCCCGTCACGACGACCCGCCCCGGCTGGTCTCCATCCAGCGGGGCCGTGACGAGGTGAATCAGAAGGGCAGCGTCATCGAGATCACGGGCATCGTGGCCCAGCCCCAGCACCAGACCGGCGAGCCCCCCCACTTTGCCGAGACCGGCATCATCGTCCCCGACGCCGCGGGCCGCCTGCCTTTGACCCGCACGGAAGACGCACCCTTCGTCCTCACCCTGCCGCGGGGCACCATGCCGAAGGACGGCTTTCCGGTGTTGCTCTACGTCCACGGCACCGGCGGCAGCGCCACCCAGGCCATCGATCGGGGCCGTCGGGACCGACCCGGCGGTGTCACCATCCCCGGCTCGGGCATCGGCAGTTGGATCGCGGCGGACGGCATAGCCACTGCCTGCGTCGCCGGTCCGTACTCCCCCGATCGCATCGGCGACCGCGCCCTCGACGGCTACGGCGCCTACGTCTTCATGAACCCCCCCGCCATGCGCGACAACTTTGCCCAGATGCTCATCGAGCACGCCCGCTTCGTGCGGCTGCTGGAGACCATCAGCATCGACCCGGCCCTCGCCCCCGAGGTGGATGCCAGCGCCAGCGTCGACGGCCGCATCCGCTTCGACATCAAGCACTTCCTCGTGGGTGGCCACAGTCTCGGCAGCTACCTGAGCGGCATGCTGGCGGGCAGCCTCGACGATTTCCAGGGGGCCATCCTGTCGGGGGCCGGCGGCACCTGGGTGGAGTTCGCCTTTGGACCGAAGGACCCCGTCGACTTGCAGGGGCTCATCGAGACCGTGGCCTTGCCCCCCGGCGAGGACCTCGACCGGTTTCATCCCTTCATCGACATCTTTGAGACTGGCGTCGCCGGCGCCGACAACACGCTGTACACGCGCCACATCCTCAAGCATCCGCGGCCGGGCTTTCACGCGCCCCACGTCCTCGTCATTCAGGGGCAGCCCGATGCCCAGGTGCCCACGGGCCTGCAGCGGGCCCTGGTGCGCAGCGTGGGCGTCGACTTCGTGGGCACCGATGTCGGCGCCCGCTCCATCGATCGGCTGCTGCCCGCCCTGCACAGCGTCGGCAAGAGCGCGTTGTCGAGCCCCGTCGTCGACAACATCGACGTCGCCGGTGTCGGCCCCCGCACGGGTGTGGTGGTGCGCTTCGCCGAAGACGGCTTCCTCGACGGCCACAGCGTGCTCTTCCAGCGTCCCGACACCCGCAATGTCTTCGTGCGCTTTGTGCGCGAGGTCGCCGCGGGCCAGACGCCGGTGGTGGACCTGCGATGATGGGCTGGCTGGGGCCGTTGTCGACGTCGCAGGCCTGGCTGGTGCTGGTGCTGGCCGGCGTGCTCGAGGCCGGCTGGGCCATCGGGCTGTCGCTGTCGGCGGGGTTCACCAAACCGCTGCCGTCGGCGCTGACCATCGCCGCCATCGTGTTGAGCATGTGGCTGCTGGGGGTGGCCGCCCGCACCCTGCCCATCGGCACCGCCTATGCCGTCTGGGTGGGGATCGGCGCCTCGTTGGCGGCGCTCCTGGGCTGGCGACTGTTGGGCGAGCCCATGAGCCTGGCCCGGGCGGGCTTTCTGGTGCTGCTGCTGGTGGCCATCATCGGCCTCAAAATGACGTCGTCGCCGGCACCATCGACACCATCGACACCATCGACGCCATCGACACCATCGACCCCGTGACGTCAGGCCCCGGCATCGGGTGAATGACCGATGGGGATCCGCCAGCGGCGGGTTGTCGGCGTGTGTGTGCCTCGGTACCACATGGGCACACATCACCCCGACCCGCCCACCGGAGTCCCCATGCGACGCCTGCTGCCGCTGCCTGCCGTTCTGCCCCTCGCCCTGAGCCTGGGTGGCTGTCCGGTCGCTGAAGTCCCCCCCGAGGACACCTCGTTGTTCGGCAGCGTCGAGATCACGGTGGTGGCCGACGCCGACGACGGCCTGCTTGGTCCCCGGGATCTGGATTTCAACCCCGACGTCGAAGGGGAGCTGTGGGTCATCAACCGCACCGATGATGCGTCGTTGACCATCAACAACGTCGGCACCACCGCCCAGACCATCGTGCGCCGCAAAGACCCCTACGCCCTGCACTTCATGGAGGAGACCTCGGCGATGTCGTTCTCCACGGGCATGAAGTTCGGCACCTGCGGCGAGTCCCGCAACACCTACGACGACCAGGAGCAGCCCAACGACTTCATGGGCCCCGCCCTGTGGTCGGCAGACCCCGCCATCTACGCCGTCAGCAATCCCGAAGCCGTCGATTTCGTCGGCTTTGACCTCGGGTCCCACCTCGACATGATGCACGAGACCCCCCTGTGCATGGGCATCGCCTGGGTCTCGGCCAACGTCTACTTCGTCTTCGAAGGCCTCACGGGCACCATCGCCCGCTACGACTTCAAGACCGACCACGGCCCCGGCTTCGACGACCACAGCGATGGCACCGTCGAGCGTTTCGTTGACGTCGACGTCGCCCGCATCGCCGACGTGCCCTCCCACATGGTGTACGACCCCAGCAGCGAACTGCTCTACGTGGCCGACACTGGCAACAACCGCGTGAGCGTCCTCGACACCAGCACCGCCCTGCAGGAGAGCGAATTCCGCGGCACAGAGACTTTGGTGCAGGAATCCACCGGCGCCGGCTGGACGGAGTTCGTCGTCGGCGAAGATGCCGATTTCCAGGCGCCCTCGGGCCTCGCCCTGCACAACGGCGTCCTGTACGTGGGCGACAACATCACGTCGCGCATCAGCGCCTTCGACCTCGAGGGCAACCTGCTCGAGACCCTCGACCTCGACATCGCCGAGGGCGGCATGATGGGCCTGCGAATCAGCCCTGACGGCGAGAGCCTCTATGTGACCGACTTCATCGGCAATCGCGTCCTGCGCGTGGCCGGCATCGGGGTCGGCCCATGACGGCGAGCAGCAGCGCCGAGCCCGTCGACCTCGTCGTCATTCACGAGCATCCCGAGTGGCAAAAGCCCCTGTTTGAGGCCCTCGACCGCCGCGGCGTGTCCTGGGCGGCGTTTGACCTCAAGAGCGCGGTCTTCGGCGACCACGACGTCCCCCGGGCCAGGCTCTACTTCAACCAGGCGAGCCCCAGCGCCTATCTGCGGGGCAATGCCCGGGCGGTGCCCCTCGGCCTCGCCTACATGCGCCAACTGCAGTGGCAGGGGGCCCGGGTCCTCAACGGCGCCGACGTCTTTGCCCTCGAGCTGTCAAAGACCGCCCAGGGCGCGCTCATGCAGACCCTGGGCATCGACCATCCGAAGGCCCTGACCTTCAACAGCCTGGAGGCCCTCCGTCGTCGTCGTGACGAGGTTTCCTGGCCGGCCTTGTTGAAGCCCGAGCAGGGGGGCAGCGGCGCCCGCATCGCGGTGGTCGACAGCTTCGCCGACGTCGAGAAGATCTTCGCCGACGAAGGCATCTGGCAGCCCGACAATCTGTTTCTGCTGCAGGAATACCTGCCCCACGACGCCACCCGCGGCATCGTCCGACTGGAATTCCTCGGCGGCGAACTCCTCTACGCCATGCGCGTCGTCACCCACGGCCGCTTCAATCTCTGCCCGGCCCCGGTCTGCAATCCCGACGACGGCAGCGCCTCGGCTTGCGAGATTCCGCTGGTGGCCGCTGTCCCCGACAAGCCCGTGGAATTCTACCCGTTCCCCGAGGTCCCCGACGACGCCGTGGCCACCGCCAAACGCATCGTCAAGGCGGCGGGCCTGTCGGTGGGCGGCATCGAATACCTCGAGACCCCCGACGGTCGGCGGGTCTTTTACGACGTCAACGCCAACAGCAATCTGCGCCCGTCCATCGCGGCCGCCTTCGGCTTTGACCCCTTCGAGCGGGTCGTGGACTTCCTGCAGAACGAGCTTGCCCGGTCATGAGGCCGAGGCAGGCCCCGGGTGCCCACGTCGTCGGCGTCGTTGGCGTCGCGTTGTGTGCGACCCTGTTTGGGGCAACCGTCAGCCGCGCCCACCTCGGCGGCGCTGAGGGCGTCATGCCCTTTGTCGACGACGGCGCCCTCGTTGGCGCCGGCACCACCTGGGGCCTCGTCGCTGGTGGCGTCGACGGCGCCTTCAGCCAGACCTGTGAAGAGAGCATCGGCGATGTGCCCCGGGCCTTCGTTCACAGCCCGGGTACCGCCGGCGTCGGTGGAACCCTGGCCGCCACCGCCCTCGGCGTCATGGCCACCGTCGACGGCGGCTGCACCTGGACACTGGTGCCCGGCACCGAAGGTCGCAGCATGACGGCGCTGGTGCCGTCGCCGACGTCGCCCGGGACCCTCTGGGCCACCACCGCCACCGTCGACGGCGCCGACAACGGGGTGCTTGTCAGCCACGACGGTGGCGCCACGTTTTCGGTGTTCCAGGCCGTGCCCGCCGGGGTGTTGCTGACGAGCCTCGCCGTCGGCGTGGTGGTCGGCGGCGACGACGACGGCCTCGACCGCTTGTTGGTGGCGGGCGCGGACACCGTGGCCCGCCTACCCCTGCTGCTGACGGGGACCACGTCCTCGTCGCTGGCCGTGGTGCCGTCGTCGGCCGACCCCTTCGCCGGCGCCCAACTGGTGCGGGCCCTGGCCGTCGACGACGATGCCCTGTGGTTTTCGACCCTGGACCAGATCGGGCGGGGCCATCTGTTTCGGGGGGCTGTCGTCGTCAACGGAGAGGGCGCCGTCGACGTCGACGTGGCCAATGCCGTCGAGGTCGGCAGCTTCGACGGCATCGTCAAGGCTGCGGCCAGCGTGGCTGGTGTGCGGCTCGTCATCGCCGCCGGGGGCCTCGTGTTCCGCGCCAGGGCGACAGACCTCGAGGGCGCCGTCGTCGCGCCGAGCGTCTGGACCCGCACGGTGGACGGGCCCCTGCAGTGCCTGCAGCGGGTGGCCGGGGACGAGCGCTTGTGGGGGTGTGCGACGCCAACGGCAGGCACCTGGTTCAAGGCCACCGCCGACGGCGAGACCTGGCAGGACATGCTCCCGGTGGACGAGGTGGCTGAATACGCCTGCCCGTCTGGGACCCCGGGCGCCGAGCTGTGCGCCTACCAGGTGGCCGAGGAGAGCGAGCCCCCGACCGACGACGAGCCGTCGGTCACGCCGCCACCGGCCCCATCGTGTGGCCAAACGACCCACGACCTCAACGGCCTGTTCGCCGTCGTCGCGCTTTTGCTCGGGCGTCTCCCACCCGGCCGGTGGCGACGGCGCCACCAGCGCTGAACGAGGGCCTCAGGGGGATGGGGTGGCGGCGAGGATGGGCATGCACAGCCCATGGGAGGTGGGGCTGCTCACACCGATGGCGATGGTGACGGAGGTGACGGCCGCGCCGTAGCAGGCGCGGTCGACGCCAAAGAGCACGCCGCTGGTGCCGTCGCCGGAGACCTCGGCGCTGACAAAGTTCGGCGACGACGACCCCGGCGGCGCCGTGAAGATCACGCCCGAGGTCTGGGGGCCGAAGCCGCTGCGGTCGAGGTAGCTGACCTCGATGCTGAGGTTGTCCTGGCCAGGCGAGCAGTCGCCAGCGACCCGCTGGACGCGGGCGCCGAAGATGGCCTGCTCTCCCGACGTGCTCGCAAACAAGGCCGCCTCGGCACAGGAGGTGTCTTCGTTGGCGGCGGGGACACAGGTGTCGACGCGGGCGGCGTCGAAGTGGGCGGCGGTGTCTGTGAGGTCGTAGCAGAGGGCGCCTGAGGCCTGGCAGTCGGCGTCGACGGTGCAGGCGTCGCTCTCGCCTTCGCCCTCGCCTTCGCCGCCTGGGCGGCGGCCGCCGTCCTCGGCCGCACACACGCCGGCGGCGCAGAACGGCAGGTCCGTGGGGCAGTCGTCGTCGGCGTTGCAGCGGATGCCGAACAGATCGCAGCCCGCGAGGCTCGCAACGGCGATGGAGACAGGCACAGCAAGAGAGGCGAGGGGAATGACGCGCATGGGGGGATCATTCCCCGCCGGCGCCAACACACAACACCCGGGCCGAGGCGCCGCGCTGGCTCCTGCGGTCTCCTCCACTTGGCGTGTAGGGCGTGCTCACACGGTCCCCTGACGGATGGCCGACGCTGCTCTCAATCTGGCCATGCTGCAGCATCCAGCACAGTCCAGTGCGAGGGCCGCCCGGACGCTGACCAGAATACGATGGTGGACATCGGTCATCTGGTGGATTGTGAAACACGGAAACATGGGCTTTCAGCCTGCCGAAAGCACCGGGCGCCCGTCGGTGTTCACCATGCTGAAAATCACGTCTGTTGACCGATCCCCGTCCGTCGATGGGAGGATGCCCCCGCAGCCGCCGACCTCTCCGTCATCCGACGGAGCCTGCTGTAAGTCCCTGGAATCGCGCGGCCCGAATTCGCACACCGGCTTGTGATGGGTGTTTTTCATGTGGGCCTGTCAGCCGAAATGTAGACTAAAGGGTGCCTGATGTGTGCGTTGACGGGTCATGGGTCCGATCGACACCGTGATGTTCATGAACACAGCACACACCGCTTCCTGGCACCGTGTCTCTTCCGCCTTCTGCGCCGCCCTGGTGCTGGCGACTCTCGGCTGCGTGGCCGAGCTTGGTCCCGACGAGAGCATCGACAGCGTGGCCGACGACGTGGGCGGTGGTGGCGATGAGAAGGCCATCGTGGGGGGCGCCGATGTGTCGATTGCCCAGCACCCCTGGCAGGTGTCCCTCCAGGCCGACGGCTCCCACTTCTGCGGCGGCTCCATCATCAGCGACCGCTGGGTGGTGACGGCCCAGCACTGTGTTGAAGGCGAGACCGCCAGCCGCCTGCGCATCGTGGCCGGCGCCTCCCGCCTGAGCCGCCCTGCCGATGGCCAGACCCGCCAGGTGGCCGAGATCATCGTCGTCCCCGGCTACACGAGTGCCGAGCGGGGCAAGGACATGGCCCTGCTGCGCCTCGCCTCGCCCCTGACCCTGGGCGCCACCGTCGCCGCCATCGGCATCGCCACCGACGCCGACAACGCCACCCAGGCCGGTGTGTCGGCCACGGTGACCGGCTGGGGCACCCTGCGGGCGGGCGGTTCCATCCCCGATGCCCTCAAGGGCGTCGCCGTCCCCGTCGTGACCACGGCCGCCGCCCAGCGCGTCTACAGCGAGACCCTGACGGCGGACCAGCTCGCCGCCGGCGGCACGGGCACGGACTCCTGCCAGGGCGACAGCGGCGGCCCCCTGACGGTCAACAGCCCCCGCGGTCGCCTCCTCGTCGGCGTCGTCAGCTGGGGCTACGGCTGCGGCGACCAGGGGGTCCCCGGCCTCTACGCCCGGGTGACGTCGTACGCGTCGTGGGTGTCCCAGCAGACGGGCATCGCTGTCGGCGGCGGCAGCGCCCCGGCCCCGACCCCCACCGAGCCCGCGCCCACGCCCACGCCGACGGCCCGGACCCTCATCGACCGGGTGGTGGCGGGTGCCGCCAGCAGCTTCCAGCATGCGGCGATCACGGTGCCCGCGGGCACCAGCGTCCTCGAGGTCAGCATCGACGGCAGCGTCGGCGACGCCGACCTCTACGTGCGCCAGGGCAGCCGCTCGACGACGACGCGCTTCGACTGCCGCCCCTACACGGGCACCAGCCAGGAACGCTGCTTCATCCAGGCCCCCGCCGCCGGCACCTGGTACGTCTCGGTCCGCGGCTACTCGGCCTTCAGCGGCGCCCGCCTGGTGGCCACCATCCGGTGACCGTCCGCGTAAGCTCTTGAAAGTATTGGTGGTTTTGGAGACGGCCGAAGCCGGGGCCCGAAAAAACAAAACCGACGTCGCGGGACGTCGGCTCTGGCGGAGCGAGAGGGATTCGAACCCTCGATAGGGTTACCCCTATACAGGTTTAGCAAACCTGCGCCTTCAGCCACTCGGCCATCGCTCCAACGAACGGACATGGGAGAAGACGCCGGATCGGTACCGCCTGCAGCACTGAGCGTCAAGATGATCAGTATCGAACTTCTTCCCGTCCTCGACGACAACGTCATCTACGTCGTCGACAGCGGCCACGCCGACGGCGGCGTCTTCGTCGTGGACCCAGCCGATGCAGGCCCGGTCCTCGAGTGGCTGCAGCAGCCGGGGCCAACGGGCGCGCCGCGACGCCTCGAGGCCGTGCTCTGCACCCACCACCACCCCGATCACACCGGGGGCAACCGGGCCCTGCGCGAGGCCACCGGCTGCCGGATCATCGGCCCCGCCCACGATCTCGAGCGCATCGACGCCGCCACCGAGGGCGCCGTCGTGGGCGCCACCGTCACCGTCTGCGGCCTCACCCTGCGGGTCCTCGATGTGCGGGCCCATACCCGTGGCCATATCGCCTGGGCCCTCGACGACACCGTCGACGTCGTGATCCGCCATGGCCACCACGGCGTGCGCGCTGTCGAGCCGTCGCTGGCGGGGCGACCCGCGCTCTTTGTGGGGGACAGCCTGTTTGGCGCGGGCTGCGGGCGCCTGTTCGAGGGGACGGGGCCCGAACTGCACCGGGCGTTGTCGACGCTGGCGGCGGAAAACCCGGCCTCCCTCGTGTGCTGCACCCACGAGTACACCGCCAGCAACCTGGTCTTCGCCGTTGCCGTCCGCCCCGACGTCCCGGCCATCGCCGCCCGCCTGGCCCGCTTCGACGACGACTGCGGTCCAAGTCGGCAGTCGATTCCCGGCATCCTGGCGGTGGAGCTCGCCACCAACCCGTTCCTGCTGGCGCTCACCGAGCCCGACCCTGTGACCCGGGTCTTCGACCTGCGCCGCCAGAAGGATACATTCCGCCCATGAGCCGCCCCCGACTCGCCTCTTTCGGCGCCTTCTATCCCTTCTACCTCTCCCAGCACGCGGTCCCGGCGTGTCGCTGGCTGCACTTCGGCGGCACCAGCGCCGTCGTCGCCAACCTCACCTACGCCCTGGTGACCCAGACCTGGCTGCTCATCCCCCTGAGCCTCGTCCTCGGCTACGGCCCCGCCTGGGTCGGTCACTTCATCATCGAGAAGAACCGCCCCGCCACCTTCACCTACCCCCTGTGGTCCCTCATGGGCGACTTCCGGATGTGGGGCAGCATGCTCACGGGCAAGTACTGGTCGGGCGTCCCCGTGGCCCCCATGACCGAAGAACAAGCCATCGCGTCGTCGTCGGCCCTCGCCGCCGAATAGACGCCGTTTCGCCAGCCAGAACAAAAAAACGGCGGCCTCGCGGCCGCCGTTTTCGTCTGCATGGGGCGATGCGTCGCTCAGGGAGCGGGGCAGGTGCCGGAGTTCTCGGCGACGAAGGTCGCGCCGCCGAAGTCCGCCGTGGTGCGGGGGTTCACGCGGTGGACGCCGAAGCTGAAGCTGACGACGCCGGTGAGGCTGGTGAAGGTCTGGCCCTGCACGCGGCTGTCTTCGCACTTGGGGTCGGCGCAGGTCTTCTGGGCGGCGGCGGTGGCGCTGTCGAAGAAGCCGCCGAAGGACTGGCCGATGAAGAAGTCGTTGCCGATTTCGACGTCGCCGGTGACGAGGAAGTTGCCGAAGTCCTGGGCGATGCCGGCCACGCCCTGGGCGTAGCAGTCGGTGGTGGTGGTGACGTCCTTCAGCTCGACGAGGACGTTCTCCCAGTCTTCAATGGTCGCCGAGGGGGCGATGCCTTCGAGGGGAGGCGTGAAGCCGGTGGTGAAGTCGCCGGTGTCGTTGGCGGGGCGGCCGCCCTTGAGGTCGCTGGTGGGGCGGCCACCGGTGCCAAACAGGGCGGGCAGGGGGACCACGTCGGAGCCGACCTTCTTGATTTCGGTGGTGTTGCGCAGGGCGCCCTGGTCGAAGTTGACGGCGTTGTCGCCGACGATCTCGACGAGGTCACCGATCTGGGGGCTGCCATCGGCCCAGAAGCGATCGGCCGCGTCGAAGGTGTAGCCCGAGAGGGACAGGACCTCGCGGGTGTTGGCGGGGCGGGCCAGCACGAAGATGCCGGACTTGGGGCCAAAGCGGCCGCTCTCGACGTTGGCGGGGTCGGCGACGTAGAAGCCAAAGATGGGGCCGCGCTCGGCGTTGCCGTCGGAGATGCGGTCGACGGGGGACGTCACGATGCCGGAGATGACCTGCACGCACTCGTTGAAGCCGCTGTCGCCGGGGCAACGGGGCACGGTGCCGTCGTTGAGCTCGGTGACGGTGCGGGTCGGACGGCTGTCAGACACCACGTCGCTGCTGCTGCGGGGCAGCAGCTCGAAGCCGGTGCCGCCGAAGATGTCGAAGCGCACGACGCCCGTGATGCTGGTGAAGGTCTCACCGACAATGGCGGCGTGGTCGAAGATGGCGTTGGCGACCTTGAGGCCACCGACAAGCGTGAAGCCGAAGCTGTCGGTGGCGGCGACCTCGCCACCCTCGATGCGCACCAGCACACCCTCGTAGTCCTCACCACCAGCACCATTGAGGTCGGCGGCGGTGACGGCCAGGGGAGCGAGGGGCGCGTTGCCGCCGTCGACGGTGATGGCGGAGGCGTCGATGCGGGTCTCGGTGCCGCCGGTGTCGGCCAGCGTGAACTCGCTGACCTGGCCCGTGATGGTGATGACGTCGCCCACGGCGATGGTCGTGGGCAGGTTGGCTTCTGCACGCCAGCTGACAAACACGCCGCCGCGCTTGGCGGTGGGGGTGTCGCCCACGTAGAGGTTGAAGCGGCTCGGCACGCCGGCCTCGAAGGACGAGCCAAAGACCTGGCTGGCGGCCACGACGCCGGGGAGGGTCACGAGGGCGCCCGTGAGCACGGCGTTGTCGCTGGCGCTGTCCTGGACGTCGCACACGGAGTTGGCGCCTTCGACCACGGGGCAGTTGCCGTCGCCGGGCAGCTCGCCTTCGCCTTCGCCCTCGCCTTCACCTTCACCTTCGCCGGGACCGTCGTCCCCGGGCGAGGGACACGCGATCACAAAAGACAGCCCGAGGGCGGCAGACATCGTCGCAAGCAGAGAGGGGCGGAGCATGCTGAACCTCGTACAGGAGATGTAGGAGGTGTCGCACACGGGGTTTGCTTTGCAACCCGCCCGACGTCGTGATCCGAAGCCGCTCAGGCCCTCAGGGCAACAAGTCGCGGCAGGTGCGGCCATCTTGCGGGGCGCAATTCTGACCGATGAAGCAGCCGCCATCGATGCAGGAGATCACGGCGTCGCATTCGGCGTCTTCGAAGCAGTCCCGGCCCGACAGCTCGCAATCACCAAGGCCAGTGACGGCGTCGATGCTGACGCAGCGATCCCGGGGGCAGTCGCTGTCCCTGGTGCAGGAGCAGTAGCCGAAGGCGTCGCCCTCGCCGAAGCGGCATTCCTGCCGCACGCATTCGTCGCCGTCGCCGCACTCGCTGTCGGCGCTGCAGGCCTGCAGTTGGTTCAAGCGGCAGTTGCCGACGTCGCCACGGGGACAATCGCCGCCGGGGAAGCCCACGGGGCAGTCGTCGTCGCTGGCGCAGATGCCGCCGTTTTGGGAGCAGCGGCCGCTGGCCTGGCCGGGCTCGATGACGCAAATCTCGCCCGTGCAAAACGGTGCCGCCGGGGGAATGATGATGACGTCGCTGCAGGTGTAGCCAAAGGGGCAGGCCTGGCCGTCGACGCAGCCGACGCCGCAGAACTCGCCGCCGTTGACGCTGTCGGTCAAACAGAAGTTGCCGCGGGCGCCACAGTCGTCGCTTTGCACGCCACCGGCACAGCCCAGGCAGTAGGGGCCGCGGGCGTCGTTGACGCAGGCGCCGTCGGAATTGCAGACCTGACCAAAGCCACAGAGGTTGTCGCCGGAGCAGACCCCCGCCGCGCACTGCCCGAGGGGTTGGCCAAGGCCCCGCACGCAGGCCTGGCCGAGGATGCAATCCCCCTCGTCACGGCAGCCCGGGATGCACTTCTTGGCGAGGCTGTCGCAGACGTTGTTGAAGCCGCATTGGCTGTCGAGGACGCAGCAGTTTTCGCCAGCGTCGGGGCCGCATTCGTCGACGGCCAGACATTGGCTGGCGGTGACGTCGCAAAACAAGCCGCTGCCGCATTCGTCGTTGCTGTTGCAGCCGCTCTCGGCCTGACAGCGACCCAGGCTGTTGCAGACTTCGCCGTCGCCGCCGCAGCCCCGATCGTCGGTGCACAGGCAGGTGCCGTCGGTGGTGCTGCAGACGTTGAAGCCGAGGCCGCGCGGATCGCAGTCGGCGTCGACGACACATTGCAGCTTCACCTCGCCACAGCTGCCCCCCGCCAGCAGCGCCGACGTGGTCAATCCCAGCGCGAGGAGCACAAAGCGCACAAGCATCAGCGGAGATCCTCGCAGAGCAAACCGTCAGAAGGGCCACAGACCGTGCCGATGACACAGGCGCCATTGGGGCCCGGGTTGACGCATTCCAGGTCGGGGAACTCGAGACTCACGGGGCAGTCCGCCGTCGCCGCACACGAACAGAAGCCGAGGGCGCCGTTTTCGCCGCCCCCCTGACACACCCGGGGGGCGCCGCATTCGGCGCTGCCCGAACCCGGGGTGCAGCGCTGCTGGCTGACGATCTGGAGGCTGTTGCAGGCATAGCCACGAGGACAGGGGTTGGTTTCGCTGCAGGCGTCGGCGCCGCAGAAGTTGCCCTGACAGGTCTTCAGGCGGCACTCGCCGGGGGTGAAGAACCCCGCCCCGGCGCAGCTGTCGCCGGCCTCGCAATCGCCGTTGGCGAAGCAGGGGCGGCCCGTGCAGCTGCCCCGCGCACAGTCGCCGTCCGAGGTGCACGACGTCGGCGCCACCGAGCTGTCGATGAGGCAGCTGTCGCCGCCACAGGCCGTCAGGCTCGCGGGGTCGCAGGACGTACAGAGCTGGTTGCGATCGACGTGGTCGGCGCAGCGGTTGTTGGTGCCGCAGAGCTGGCCGAACTCACAGAAGCTGTTGCTGCTGCAGGCCCCGGGGCTCTCATCGCAGGTGCCCTCCAGGCAGGGGGTGCCCAGGGCGCAGTCGCCGTCGTCGCGACAACCGGGCGTACATGCCCGATTTTGCGCGCAAAACGTGCCATAGGGACACTGGCTGTCCAGCACACAGACACCGGCCGCCTTGATGATGCAGGAGCCGGTGTTGGTGTCGCACATCTCGGCGGCGGCGCAGTCGGCGTTGTTCAAGCACTCCAGCTGGGGCTGACAGGCCCCGGCGATGTTGCAGAACTCCGTGAGGTCGCAGGCGTTGTCGTCGAGACACAGACACTGGCCCCGGGTGGTGTCGCAGCGTTGGGAGACGCCGCAGTCGATGTCGCTGGCGCAGCCCTCGAGGACGACGGGCTTGGGACAGGCCGTCGACAGGGCGACGACACCGATGGCCATGAGGAGAAATGCACGCGTGTTCATGGTTCAGCCACCACAGGAGACGTCGTTGGGGGCCCGCAGACCGTAGGTGATGACCACCTCGGTGTTGGGGGCGGGCACGCAGCGGCCCGAGAAGCGCACCGACGAGGTGGCGTCCTCCCAAATCCAGTCCACGTCGCGCACCAGCAGGCGGGGGCCGTCGTCGCCGAGGCATTGGCCGCTCACGCACATCGGACCGTCGTTCTCGCCGTCGAACTTCAAGTCGCCGTCGCAGTCGATGTTCTTTTCGGCCTCGGTGCCAAACAGCACGCAGTCGCCGCCGTCGTCGATGCGGGTCGGTTGGGAGATCGTGAACTTGCGCAGCAGGCCGGCGGCGTTGGCGCCCAGCGCGTCGAGGGCCGTGGTGTAGTCGGCCTCGCACATATTGGCGACGACGCCACCCGTGCGGCAGGCGAGTTCGATGTAGCGGCCGCCGACTTCGGCGAAGGCGTTGTCGTCACCGGCGACGGCGTCGACGTCGACGCAGCCCCCGCGGAAGTCGCGCAGGGTGTCTTTGACGGCCTGGGCCCGGGGGTCGTCGTTGCCGGGGTTGTTGTCAAACGTGGTCTCGAGGATGGCGCAGACCTCGTCGATGGGGGCGGGCGGCACCGGCGAACCGTTCAGGCCCGTGGGGTAGCCGGTGATGGCGGCGACGGCGACGTTGTTCTCGTTGCCGGCGGCCTTCAGGCCCTCAAAGAGGCGCTGGTAGTAGCGCACGGGGGTGCCGTCTTGCTTGGCGCCTTCTTCTTCGTCGGAGACAAACACCACGTAGAGGGAGGCATCGGGGCGGATGAAGCCGGCGTTCTCGGTGGGGGCGACGCCGTCGGGGAAGCCCGTGGCGGCGTCGATGGTGCGGGCGCCGACGGCGGCGGCGGCGGTGGTGAAGCCCTCTTCAAAGGCCGAGCCGTCGATGCCGACCTTGATGAGCTTGCGAAACACGAGCTGGGCGGGGCATTCCGCCAGCAGGCGGGCCTCGATGTCGGCCTCGGCCACGAGGTCGGTGACGTCGACCTCGGGGTTCGGGCAGGGCACGTCTTTGGAGATGAAGCGGCAGGCGGCGCAGTTGCTGACGGCGGGGCCGTTGTACTGGCGGAGGGCGCCGTTTTCGTCGGGGTCCGAGGTGATGACCCCGATGTGGTAGTCGACGCCGGAGATGATGAGCTGGTTGAAGAACTGGTTGAAGCGCTCGGCGACTTTTTCCTGCTCGGCGGCCATGGACCCCGAGTTGTCGATCATCCACAGGATGTCGACCTCGGCAGCGCCCTTCTGGGTGAAGACGTCGGGCTGCACCGAGGGCTCGGCAATCTTGACGGTGGGCTCCAGGCCGCAGTCGTCACAGGACATCGCCAGGGCCAGCAGGGCCACGGCGCCCGAGGCGACGGCGCGCTTGGCGAAGAACGAGTGATGACCACGAGCAGGTGACGCGCGACGCATAGGCCCTCCAGCCGCAAGCACACCGGCCCCCGCGGCCCGATGCTGCAGGGGGTTTGCCCGTTTGTGGGTCCGGTGACAACGGCCCCGCCGCTGGATCTGCCCGGTCGGCACCCGTCGTTGGACCCCGCTCGCGGATGCCCGACGCCACGACCGCCGGCCGTCGCAACGGAGTCCCGGGGACTGTGGCCACCATCGCCGGGTCGACAGGACCTGTCGTCGTGCATAGCGTCGCCCCATGCGGCGCAGCGCCATGCTGAAACTGGGGCTGGTGGTGGTGGCGGTGGCGGCCCTGGTGGCGGCGTGGGTCCTGACGCCCCTCAAAGACCTCGCCAACCCCGAGGCCCTGGCGGCCCTCATCGCGCCGCTGACGTCGAGCCCATTGCTGCCCCTGTACATCCTGGCGGCGTTTCTCGTCGCTGGCGCGGTCATGATCTCGGTGTGGCTGGTCATCTTTCAGACCTGCCTGCTGTACGGCCCCCTGGTGGCGTTTCCCCTGGCCCTGGGGGGCGCGACGATGTCGGCGGTGGTCTTCTTCGGCCTGGGGCATCTGTTGGGGCGCGACGTCGTCGCCAGGCTGGCCCCCGCCCGGGTCCAACAGGCCCTGCAGCGGGTGACGCTGGAATCCATCGTGGCCATCCGGGTGCTGCCGATCTTGCCCTTCACCCTGGTGAACCTGAGCTGCGGCGCCTTCGGCGTGCCCCTGCGCACCTTCGTCGGCGGCACCGTCATCGGCATGGCCCCCGGCGTCCTCGGCATGACGTTTCTGGGGGACCGCTTGCTGGCGGTCATCAAGGACCCGACCCCCTCGGCCATCCTCGCCCTGGTGGTGGTGGTCGTCGTCCTCATCGGCATCGCCCAGCTGTTTCGCCGGCGGGCCGCCGCCCGCTACCTCGACGACGCCCTGCATCAGCAGCAGCCGCCGAAGCCCTGACTGTCAGGGCTGACTCGGTCAGGCCTCGACGAGGCGGGCCTTGAGGCCCCGGGCCACGACCTTGCGGATGCCGGCCACGTCTTCGGTGTGCCAGGCCCGGGCCAGCCGCCGGGTGATGAAGCGGGCAAACAGCGCGTCGATGACGGCCTCGAGCTCGTCGAGGCACTGCATGCGCAGGGCCAGGATGTCCTCGAGGGGCAGCTTGGGGCGCCGTTTCTTGGGAGCGGGACCAAGCAGGGGATCGCGAATGGTGGCCGCGTCCTGGTCTTCAGGCTCCGAGAACAAATCCGGCAGTTTGACGCCGACGACGCCGCCGTCATCCGCCCGCAACGAGAAGCTGTAGACCCGGTGGCCCAGGCTCATGTCGAGGGACATGGTGTCGATGAGGGCGCCGCGGCGAATCGCCTGCAGAATCTCGCCGTTGTCGTCGAGACCCGAGCCCGCCAACGTCACCCGGGCGCCGCCGGTGTCGACGGTCTTCAACACCGCGCGCTTGCCGATGGCCATCAACACCACGGATTTGCCGTCGTCGTCGGGCGGCGGCCGCATGGCCTCGGGCAGGGCATCACCGAGGTCGATGGACCCGCCCTCCTCCACGATGGTGAAGTAGAGCCAGGTGATGAATTCCGTGCCCAGGAAGAGCTTGTCGGCCACGCGGCGGACGGCTTCGGGAGCGGGGGCGCTTTTGTCCTGGTCGTCGGGTCGCATGATCATCCCTCCCAGGGCGGGGTGTCGAAGTCACTGGCCTTGGGCGTGGGGGCCGCCGCCGTCGTCGCCTTCGGCTTGGGCATGCCGATGGTGGGTGCGACGCCAGCGCCGGTGAGGGCTTCGTCGAGGCCTTCTTCGATGGCGCGCATGGGGTCTGGAAAGAGCCATCCCGGCGACAGGCGCTCAAGGACCCCCATGGCCCGGCTGCCGAGGTCGAGGCGGAACGCCCGGGCCGCCCAGGGGCCCACGTCGACGCGGACCTGAAACGTCCGTTCAAACAGGCTGGCCAGCCGCTCGCTGACGACGGTGCCGCGGCCAAAGACCCGGGCCTCACCCTTGGCCATGTCCCAGACGACGTCGATGATCTTCGAGCGGGGCAGGGTCTTTTGCTTGAGCTGGACAAGGACGGAGTCCTGCACGGCCTTGACGAAGGCCTTGCCGATGGTCTCGGGGTCCTTCTTCTCCTCGTCGATGATCTGCTGGATGCGCTTTTGGGTCTCGCGCTTGAGCACGGGCTTGGGGATGGCCCATTTGTCTTCGCGGTAGGAGATGACCACCAGGTCACCAAACAAGAACACCCCGCGGGTGATGGGGAGCTCGTCGTCAAACGGCGCCTCGGTCACCACCCAGCCAGCGGACTCCGCGGCTTCCTGTGCGGGATTCAGGGGCGTGAAGCGCCGGCTCTCAAAGGCCTTTTCAAACGCGGCCCCGGGATTCTTGGGCGCCTCGCCGTCGACGAGGAAGCGCATATACGACAGCGAACCACCAAGCGCGCCCATCAATGACCCCGCGTATGTGAAGCCGACGCCGACGCCGGCCCGGAAGCCAGACGCGGCTCCGAAACAGACGGGGGCAAGAACCGTCCCGCCCGCACCGCGTCGGGGAGGATGGGCATGGTGCCTGCCCGGGCGGCGAGGACCACCTGGTGCTGGGCCGCCAACGCGACCGCCAGCGCCGTGATGGGGATCACCTCGGGGCAGGCGACGTCGCAGGCCCGGCAGCCCTGGCAGACCGGTGAAGCGAGGACATCCAGGGTGCTTTGGACGTCGGCCAGCAGGTGGGAGGCGCGGGCGCCGGCCACCACGAAGGCCCGGGGGCCGGCGAAGTCGCGGTCTCCAGCAGACGTGGCGGTGGAGGTGCCGGTGAGAATGGGACACACATCGTCGCACACGCCGCAGCCCGTGCAGCGGCCGGGTTCGTGGGCGAGGGTGCGGCGCTGGACTCCGGGCATGGGGGCCAGGCCCTCGACGACATAGTTCTCCTGGAAGCGGACCACGCCGAAGCGCTCGGACCAGGGCCACAGCTTGCGCAGGAAATGAGCCACCACCTTGAGGGCGAGGTTCACCAGCGCATGGAGCCGTTTGACGTCGAAGGACACCCCCGGCGGCTACCCCCTCTGACAGCCGAAGCAACCGGGGATGGGCCAGCCCATCCTGACCACCATGACAGCCATGTCGTGGTTTGCCCTGAGGGGCGCCACCGGGATGGCGTTGGGCTGCTGTCCACCCGGACGGCACGGACCTTGGAGTGACGCCGTCGACCCGCGTTGCATCAGCCACATTTTTTGTGACAGGGTGCGCCGCTGCCCATGGACGCTTGGTGACCTGGGCCCCGATTGTTCACTCACGTCCCTCACGGAGTTGCCATGAAGATTTCCACGAAGTTCCTGATCACCTCGGCCATCGCCGCCATCGCCCTCCCCCTCACCGCCGCCGACTGCCTCGATGACGGCGGCGCCGCCTCCTGCTCCGACGACACCGACTGCGAAGAAGGCGAATTCTGCGACCTCACCAACGCCGTTGACGGCGCCAGCGGCGACGAGGCCCTGGGTCTCTGCACCATCGGCGACGGCGGCGAAGGCGAAGGCGAAGGCGAAGGCGAAGGCGAAGGCGAAGGCGAAGTTGACGACCGTGACTGCGCCCTCGGCGGCGGCTTTGCCGATGCCGAAGGCGACGGCGTCTACACCATCACCGCTGTCTTCGACGCGGTTGAGCCTGACTCGCTCATCTGCCCCGCCGCCGGCGTCAAGGACCTTCACTTCATCAACGCCATCACCACCGCTGGCGCTTTCACCGACGGCGACATCGCCGGCGCCCAGGTCGAGATCTCCATCAACGGCGGCGCGCCCACGTTCTGCACCAACAGCCCCAGCGTTTCCGACATCGGCGACGGTGAGTTCCTGATCCTGTGCCCCCTGTGCGTCTCTGACGGCGGCGCCACCCCCGACGACGTGGCCATCCAGATCACCGACGACGCGGACTCCGTCTCCAACGCCACCTGCGTTGAGCCTGCCTGAAGCAAAGCGCCTGCTTTGCACCTGAGAGGGCCCGCTTCGGCGGGCTCTTTCTTTTTGGCGACGAGCGGCGACAGTGCCGCCATGCGCCGCAGCCGTCGCCGTCGAACCGAAGCTCCGCCGAGCGCCCCGTTGTCACCGGCGGTGGCGGGGGTGTTGGTGTTTCTGTCGATGCTGTCGTCGACGTTGTTGATTCCGGCGTTTCGTCCGTTCTTCGCCGCCACCCACCCCACGGCTGAAGGCGGCATGTTCCTGTTCATGTCGGTGAACATGCTGGGGGCCATCATTGGCGCGCCCTTGCTCACCGCCGTGGCCGACGCCACCGGCAAACGGAGCCTGGTGCTGATGGTGGCCGCCGTCGTCGACGGGGCCCTGCTGTTTGTCTGTTCTCTGCCGCTGGACCTGGGGCTGGTGCTGTTTCTGCGCACCATCCAGGGGGCGGCCAATGTGGCCGCGGTCTCGTTGCTCATGGGCCTCACCACCGCCCGCGGCGTGCCCGTCACCGGCGGCGCCACCATCGCGGCCATCGCCGTCGGCGCACCCCTGGGGGTGTTGCTGTTGCCGTTTGGCCCCGAGGTGCCCCTGCAGGTGGGCGCGATGCTGCCCATCGTGGTGGCCATCGCCGTGGGGGCCCTGCAGCCCGGCCGCGACGCCAGCGTCCTGGTTCGTCGCCGGCCCCGCTTCGCCGACGTGGCGCGGGCCCTGCCGGCGGGATTGTTCGTCTTTGCCGAACGTCTGGCCATCGGCCTGTTCATCGTGCCGTTCTCGTTGCTGTGCCACGAGGTGCGGGGCTTTGACGACGCCCTGGTCGGCCGGCTGTTTTCGGCGTTCCTGGTGCCCTTTGCCGTCGCCACCGCCCTGTGGCCCCGCCTGCGCATCAAGCCCGTGCTGGCGGTTGTCGGCGGCGGCGTCACCTATGCCCTGGCCCTGGTGGGGGCTGCCCGCATCGATGCCCTGGGGCCCCTCGTCGCCGTCCTCGTCGTCGGTGGCATTGGAGCCGCCGGCGTCTATGGGCCAAGCTTGCGCAGCGTGGCCCGGCTGGTGCCCGTGGGCCGCGTCGGGGCCGCCATGGGCGTGGTCAACGCCCTCGGCGCCCTCGGCATGCTGCTGGGCTCGGGCGGTGCGGGGGCCCTGACGCGCGCGGGGGCTGCCGCTGGCGCGTCCCGGGCGGACAGCCTGACCCGCAGCTTCGACGTCGCCGCCGTCAGCCTGTTGGTGCTGGTGGCCATTGGCGCGCCCCTGTTGCGCCGGGCCCTGGCCTCCGCCGACGCCGGTGTCCCCGACGACGACGGTGTCGATGACGACGGTGTCGATGACGACGGTGTCGACGACGACGACGGTGTCGACGACGGTGTGGACGACGGTGTGGTTGCTGGACGCCCCCGCCCGTGAACCGCTCGTTCTGGCTCTATCTCTTCAGCCGCTTCTGTTCGGGCACGGCCATGTCGCTGCTGCGGGCGTCGTTGTTGTGGCAGCTGTGGGCCCTCACCCACAGCGAGGCGCGCACCGGGGCCCTCGGGCTGTTCATGGTGGTGCCCGGGGCCGGCCTGGCCCTCGTGGGCGGCGCCATCGCCGATGCCCGGGATCGTCGCCGCGTCATCCAGGTGGCCCAGACCGTCGCGCTGTCAGCGTCTCTGACCCTCTGTGTGCTGACGATGACGGGGCACATCGACGTCGTCGCCATCTACGGCCTCGCCGCCGTCCTGGCGGCCTGCGGGGCCTTCGAGAACCCGTCGCGGGCGGCGTTGCTGTCCCAGATGGTGGCGCGGGAAGACCTGCCCCGGGCCGTGACCTGGGGCTCGACGGTGCAGGCCCTGGCCTTCGCCACCGGCCCCGCCATCGCCGGCGCCGTCATCGCCATGGCCGACGTCGGTGCCGCCTATGGGGTCCATGCGGGGCTGTTGGTTGTCAGCATTGTCGTGCTGTTCTTCGTCGAAGTGTTGATTCCCGCCACCCGCCGGGCGGCGTCGTGGGCCGCCGTGCGCGAGGGTCTGGCCTTTGTGTGGCAGAGCCCGGTGCTGATGGCCTGCATGGGCCTCGATCTCGTCGCTGTCGTCCTCGGTGGGGCCAGTGCCTTGTTGCCGGTCTTCGCCGACGAAATCTTGCAGGTGGGCGCCGACGGCTACGGCCTGTTGGCGGGGGCCCTCGAGGTGGGGGCCCTGCTGATGAGCCTGGTGCTGTTGCGCTTGCCCCAGCTGCGGCAAGCAGGCGTGCTGTTGTTGGCGGCCGTCGGCGTCTACGGCCTGGGCACCATCGGCTTTGGCTTGTCGACGTGGTTTCCCCTCTCCCTCGGGCTCTATGCCCTGTGCGGGGCCGCCGACCAGGTGAGCGTGGTGCTGCGCCAAAGCGCCGTGCAGCTGTCGACCCCCGACGAGCTGCGGGGCCGGGTGTCGGCGGTGAACATGATCTTCATCGTCAGCTCCAACCAACTCTCGGTGGTCGAAAGCGGCTTCCTCGCCGCCGCCATCGGCGCCCAGAGCGCGGTGGTGTTTGGCGGCATCGGCGTCGTCGTCGTGGCCGCCGTGGTGGCCGTCGTCGTGCCCGGTCTGCGTCGCTTCCGATTGTAGGGGCCGGACCGACATGCGCTGACATGCCCCGACATCAGCCGACACAGGCCGACAGTGGCCGACCTGCGTTGGCCGAGTCGGCGTGGTACTCACCGCCTCATGCTTCGCCACGTCGTCACCCTCGCCACGGCCACCGCCGCTGTTGCTCTCACCCTCATCGTCGCCTGCGACGCCCCTGCTGAGGGCGAAGGGGAGGGCGAAGGGGAAGGGGAGGGCGAAGGGGAAGGTGAGGGAGAAGGCGAAGGTGAGGGAGAAGGTGAGGGCGAGGGCGAAGGCGAAGGTGAGGGCGAAGGCGAGGGCGAACCCTGTCCCCTCGACGACGTCTGTGTCGGCGTGACCCCGACGGGCACCGTCGCCTTTGCGGGCGCCACCGGGACCGTGACCATCGGCGCCAGCACTGTCACCGTCAGCACCTCCACCCGCGCCACCGTCGAGGCCGCCCTCGGCGCCGGCGTCACCGACGGCGAAAACCCGTTTCGCGTGAGCTACTGCGCCCAGGGTGTCGTCGTGCAGTACGTCGACGCCGACGGCAGCATCAGCACCACGGCGGCGGCAGCGGCGACGGACCGCGTGTCCCGCGTGTTGACGTTGAACGGGGCGGCGGCGACGGCCATCGGCGCCACCATCGGCCTGGCCCCACCCGTCCGGGCGGCGACAGCGACGGCCGCAGTGGGCGACGGCGACATTCGCTTCTTCGCCGCCGACGGCATCTCGCTCCTCGTCACCGGTGGTGTTGTCAGCCAGGTGACGGCGTTCAAGGTCCAGGACCGCGACGTGTGGACCCTGCCGCTGACCCTCGAGAACAACGACCAGCGCCTCTCGACCCTGACCCGCGACAGCAATTTCGGCGACGCCGCCACCCTGCTCGGCACGGCCCACGACGCCGAGGGCGTCATCGCTGTCGGCGGCCTGGTCGGCAACGTGCTGGTGCGCATCTGGTCGTCGGCGGGCATCCGCATCGCGGGTCGCTGCGGCAGCACCTGCGTGAGCAACCCCAACGGCGCCGGCATCGACAGCATCACCTTGTCGCCGCCGTTTCTGGGACGCGACGCCGGCGCCGGCATCGGCTCCACCCGGGCCGAGCTCGAGGTCGACATCGGCACGCCCAACAACAACGGCGCCGCCGACGACAACGGCGTCGTGGTCTACGGCCGCGAAGACGCCCTGGGCGTCCGCGACCCGGCCATCGGCGTCGTCTACGCCCAGGACAGCCAGTGCGTCGAGCGCGCGGTGGGGCTGTTGTTCAACTACGCCAACCCATGAACGTTTGCGCCGACGCGCGCGGACGCCTGTCCGGCAGATCTGCGTCGGGTGCGGCTGGAGGCGACACCGTCGGGGAGGATCTCCTATGGTCCCAGCCGGAGCGTCACCTGCTTGCTTGAGCTCACGCTGCAGTTGTCTTTGGCCCTCGCTGTCGCCTTGTGCGTTGGCTGGGCCCTCGTGCTTGTGCATGTCTTTCGCACCACGGCGGCGTTTCAGCGCTTGCCGGCGATCCTCCCCGACGGCGACCGACCCCTGCCGCGCGTCACCGCCGTCATCGCCGCCCGCGACGAGGGGCAGACCATTGAGCCCGCCTTGCGGTCATTGCTGGCCCAGGAGGGTGTCGACCTCGAAGTCGTCGTCGTCGACGACATGAGCAGCGACGACACTGCCGAGGTGGTGCAGCGCATCGTCGACGAGGTCGGCAAAAAGCGCCTGCTGTTGTTGCCCCTCAAGAAGCTGCCCCCGGGGTGGATCGCCAAGAACTACGCGCTGGAGATCGGCCAGGGCCGGGCCCACGGCGACTGGCTGTTGTTCTCCGACGCCGACGTGCTCCATGGCCGCCGCGCCGTCTACAACGCCGTCGCCACCATGGAGAAAGACCGCCTTGATCACCTGGCGGTGTTCCCCCGCCTCGAGGCTGGCAGCTTCGTCGAGGCCCTGGTGCTGCCCCTGTTCGTGCTCCTCTACCAGCTGCGCCTGGTGGACCCCCGCGCCGCCGACGCCGACAGCGGGGTGGGTGCCGGCATTGGCGCCTTCAACATGGTGCGCGCGGATTCCTATCGCCTGCGGGGCACCCACGCCCGCATCCGCGGCAGCATCCTCGACGACCGGGCCCTGGCCCAGATGATGCGCGACGAAGGCGGCCGCGGCAGCGTCGTGCGTGCCGTCGGTCAGGTGCGCCATCGCCCCTACCGCTCCATGCGCGAGATCTACTTCGGCGTGAAGAAGTCCGTGCTCCCCCAGTTCGGCCACTCCTCGGTGCTGGCGGCGGCGGCGGCGTTGTTGTTGGTGGTGGCGGCGGTGGCCCCGATGACGCTGGTGTTGGCGGGCCTGCCCCTGTGGGTCAGCGGTCGCGCCCCCTGGCTCGTGCTGCCGGCAGCGCTGGCGGTGCTCTTCCCCCTGATCGGCCTCCTGCGAGCCCGCAGCATGGTGCGCTTCGAGCCCCTGGCGGTGCTGCTGTTCCCTGTCGGCGCCGTCATCATGGCCGTCAGCGCCATGCACGCCGCCATCATCTTCGCCGCCCGGGGCACCATCGAATGGCGGGGCCGCACCTACACCCGCAAAGACTTCGAAAACAGCTGATCTTTCAGCGGTTTCCGTTCTTGATACATAGCTGAATATGTAGTGCGCGTGGGCGATGGGGAAGGGAGCCCAGGCAGGCCCCCAGGCTCTGGCTCACGCCACCGGTGCGGTGGCCGCGATGGACGGGCGGCTGTGCCAGTGGGCCCGCAGGGCTTCGAGCCTGGGGGTTTGGCTCAGGTCGAAGGTCTGGCGGAAGGCGAACCAGTCGAGGCCGCTGACGAGGGCCAGCTCGGCGCGGCCGAAGCCGCCGACGGTGGCGCCCCAGGTGGTGGCGTGGACGCCGTGGATGGTGGCGTCGAGGTGCTTGAGGATGGTCTCGGCCCGGTCCCGCTCTTTGATGAGGTAGGGGACGTCGAGGTTGGCGCCTTCGCGGCCGAGGTAGAAGCGGCGCACCAGCGACAGCACGGCTTCGTCGATCATGGTGATGACGTTTTCTTCGTCGACGCGGGCCTTCGGCGTGGTGGCCCGCTCACGCAGGGGGGCGTGGCCGTCGTGGCACAGCTCGTCGAGGATGACGCGAGAATCGTAGACGACGCGGCCGTCGTCGAACTTGACCACCGGCACCTTCCACACCGGCGACATCTCGCGCAGGGCGGCCTGCCCCTCGTCGGTGAGGGCCGGGATGAGGGTGAAGGGCAGGCCCTTCTCGATGCAGACCACGCGCACGCGGCGCACGAAGGGAGAGGTGGTGGTGCCGATGAGGGTGATCATGCTGCAGCCTCACCACCACAGCCCCGCGATGCAAGCCGGACCCCGCAAAAACAACGGCGCCACTGGTGATGTCAGTGGCGCCGCTGCTTTTTGATGACGTCGTCGCCGACGGCTTTGCTGACGGCTTCGCGAGACGGCTACGTCGTCACCGGGCCTTCGAGCTTGGGCAGGATGCGCAGGACCTCCGACGGCACCGTCAGCCCCTCGGCCAACAGGAACGAGGCGTAGCGCGACAGCGGCACGTAGCTGCCGTCGGCGGCGGCCTTCTTGATCTCGTGGGCGGGGGCGCCACGGGAGATGGCCTCCTTCACGGCGGGGCTCACCACCAACAGCTCGTAGACGCCGGCGCGGCCCTTGAAGCCTTCACCGCGGCATTGGGGGCAGCCCTGGCCCTTGTAGAACTTGGTGGTGGCGTCGACGGTGACGCCCGCCCGCTGCAGGTTCTGCACGACGAGGTCGCCGTAGTTGGCCTCCACGCGGCAGGCCGGGCACAGGCGACGCACCAGGCGCTGGTTGATGACGCCGAGGAGGGCGTCGGCCACCAGGTAGTTCTCGACCTCCATGGCCCGCAGCCGCTGGATGGCCGAGATCGAATCGTTGGTGTGAAACGACGAGATGACGAGGTGACCCGTCAAGGCCGCGCTGCAGGCGAGCTTGGCAGTCTCTGCGTCGCGGGTTTCGCCCACCAGAATGACGTTTGGGTCCTGGCGCAAGAACGTGCGCATGACGTCGGGGAAGCCCAGGTGGATGGCTTCGTTCACCTGCACCTGGGTGATGCCCTCCATCGTGTACTCGATGGGGTCTTCGATGGTGGCAATCGAGATCTCGGGGGCGCGCCGCTCGGCCAACGACGCATACAACGTTGTCGACTTGCCCGAGCCTGTGGGGCCCGTGACGAGGACGAGCCCGTTTGGCCGATAGAACAGGTTGCGGATGGCGGTGCAGACCTTGTCGGCAAGGATCAAGCTGCCGAGGTCCGCCTGCAACGACGACGGATCGAGCACGCGCATGACGATTTTTTCGCCGTACTTCGTGTTCACCGTCGCCAGGCGCAGGTCGTAGTTCTTGTTGCTCTGCTTGAGGCTGATGCGGCCGTCCTGGGGCATGCGCCGTTCGGCGATGTCGACGGAGGCCAGGACCTTCAAGCGGGAGATGATGGCGAGGTGGGCGGCGATGGGGATCTCGCCGGGGCGCACCACCAGCCGACCATCGATGCGGTAGCGGATGACGAGGGTGTTGCGCTCGGGCTCGATGTGGATGTCGGAGCAGCCCCGATCGATGCCCTCAAAGATGATCGTGTTGAGCAGATCGACGATGTCCGCCGACGTCGCCGCCGCCTTGAGCTTCTCGGCCTCGGTGGTGTCGCCGCCAGCGGAGCCGAAGTAGCTGATGGCCCCCTTGCTGAGGGCAATGTAGTTCTTGGCCTGGGCCTGTTGCTGCAGCACCCGGGCGGCCAGGTTCTGGGTCATCTGGGTGGCCATGAAGCGGTTGAAGTCGTCTTCGGCGACGGCCATCAGCTTGATGTCGACGCCGCGCAACATGCGCTTGATCTCGTCGAGGCCAACCTTGTTCTGGGGATCGACGCAGGCGAGGGTGACGATGCCCGCCGCCGTCGACACCGGCACCATCTTGTGGCGCATGCAGACGTTTTGGGGCACGGCGTCACGGAGCTCGGCGGGGATGCTCGCCCCGCGCAAGGTGCCAAAGGCCACCCGCTGGGTGCGGTTCACCTGATCCAGGCGACGGGCCAGGGTCGCGGCAATGGTGATGCCCATCTGGGGCACCGCTTGCACGAGGCGGAAGAACACATCGCGGTGCAGCACCCACAGGCTGGTGCGCTCCAGGGCCTTCACGCTGGCCTTGCGGCCTTCGCCGGTGACGAGGGCCATTTCACCGAAGGCTTCGCCACGACCGAGGGCGGCGACGTCGACGGTGAGGCCCATGGCGGCGTCGGTGACGAACACCGACACGTAGCCGTCTTCGATGACGTACATGGCGTCGCCGGGATCGTTTTCGTTGAAGACGATTTCGCCAGCGGCGCAGACCCGCTTCTGCATCCACGACGTCAATTCACCCCGCACCTGGGCCGTCAGCGGCGCAAACAACGGGATGTGGTCGAGGGGCGTGGGGCCTGCGGTCGGGGGCGCTGCTGCTGGCGCACCGGCCGGACGGGGCGCCGTTGACGACGACGGCGACGACGATGGGCCAGGAGCAGCCGGCATGGGACCGGCGGCGGTGTGGGGCGCTCCGGCAGCAGGAGGGCCAGGAGGCTTTGGTTGGTCGGACATCGGCTACTTCCTCAAGTTGGCGGTGCGCAGACGCTCGGCGAGGGTGCGCGCGAAGAGATGGAAGACGCGGCGGGCGGCCTCGTCGTGGTTCATGATGAACTGGCCGAAGCGGTCACCCGAGATGAACAGCGCAAACACCGCGCCGACGGCGACGACGCGGGCGGACGTCGGCGCGGCGTCGAGCAGAGAGAGCTCGCCCACGTAGCTGCCGGGCCCGAGGCGAGCGAGCTCGACGGTGCCCATGGTGTCGCCACGGACCACGCGCACATCGCCCTGCACGATGACGAACAGGCCGCGTCCAGGGACGCCCTGCTCGACGATGACCTCGTCATGGCCGTAGGTGACCTCTTCGCAGGCCCGGTAGAGGTCGCGCATGTCCTCGGCGCGCAGCTCGGCGAAGATCGGGATGCCCTTCAGGAATGTGTAGGCGTCGTTCTGGGGCTGGGGCGTGCCCTGCTTGCCCGAGAAGGGGTCCACGAGGCCCGAGAAGGGGTCCCGCGGGGCCGGGGGCAACGTCGCCGGGCCCACCGTGGGGGTTGGCATGGCGGCGGGCTTCACGGCGGGCACCGAGTGGGCGTGGGCTGGCGGCGGTCCCGACACCGACGGCGTCAGGGGCTGGTTGCCTTCGGGGGCGGCGAGCTGGTTCTGCATGCGCGCGCGAACCTGGGCGGCTTCGGCGCCACGGCCCATGCCCTCGAGGAGGCGGGCCAGCTGGCTGTACATGGTCTGGTGGAAGCGGGCGGCTTCGACGGTGCGGATGGTCTCGATGAGCAGGCCCACGGCCTGGTCGGGGTAGTTGTATTGCTCGAGGAGCTCGCACAGGCGCAGCACCGCCGGGATGCGGTTCTCCGCCGTGGCGGGCACCAGCCGCAGCATCTCGATCTCGGCTTTGAGATTGAAGATGTGCCGGTAGATGGCGGCGGCGTCGTAGTAGTGGCTCTGGCGGGCGAGGGCCTCGGCGAGGGACTGGGACGGACCCGCCTTGCGGTACAGCTCGATGGCGCGGTCGACCTTGCCGGCGCGCTCGAGACAGACGGCCGCGCGCAGGTGGTCGCCGATGCCTTCGTAGGCCCGGGCCGCGTTTTCGAAGTCGAGGCCCTGCTCGTAGAGCTGGGCGGCGCGCTCCAGTTGCCGCGCGAGTTCAAACACCACGGCGGCATGCTTGAAGTCCCGGGCCACGAGAAACATCTCGGCCAGGGCCTTCTGCGTCGTCGACGACGACGACTGGGCGTCGCGCAGCAATTCGGTGGCACAGTTGGCGCCGCTGTCCTCGTACAGTCTGGCGGCGAGTTGCACCTCGCCCTTGGCCAGATGGTTGCGAAGGAAGGTGACGACTTTGTCGGTGGCGACGAAGTTCTCCTTGCCCTCGATGAACTCGAATTCCATCTCGCCGGCCCAGCGCGACATCGATCCTCCAGGGCGATCAGCGCGACCGCCAGGCCACCCGGTGAAACCCGGACGGCCGCGTCTGGACCCTCGCACGACGACGACACCGTTCGAAAGTTCTCGGGCGTCTTCGGCTCGTCTTGACCGGCGACACCATGCAACGACACCGACATTGCGACGGGCCATCCCGCCCACCAGTGCGATGTTTCGCTACAAAACCCGACAGCGGCCTGCACGGCGCCGACCGAAGGCCGTTCAGAAGCCGTTCAGAAGCCGTTCAGAAGTCGTTCAGAAGACGACGGATTCGACGTTTTCGGCGGGTTCGCTGCCGGGGTCGATGACGACGGTGCGACCGCTGACGGCGACGACGGTGCCAGACAAGCTGCCGCCGCTCTTGAGGTTCATCATGACCTTCTGGCCCGCGCGGGCCTTCGTGCCCCGGGCCACCGTGACCCGAATCCGGCTGGCGACCTCGCCGTCGACGACCTTGCCGATGACCTCGCCGGCGCGCAGCACCGTGCCCGCGCTGGCCGACATGCCCGACAGGACACCGTCCATCGACGCCGTCACCGGAGGCGCGTTCTGGCCGCCTTCGAGGGCCGCCAGCTTCTGCTTGGCGGTCTTGAGGTCCCGCTTGGCCTCGTCGCCTTCGACGCCTTCGAGGCTCGCGATGCGGTCCTGCAGGGTGGCGAGTTCTGACGCATCAGCCCCCGACTCGAAGGTGACGATGATGGTCCCCTTTTGCACGACGGCGCCGTCGGCGAGGGCCGTCTTCACTTTGCCACCGGTCTTGCTGCGCAGGGACTCGGCCTGCCCGGGGTCGACGCTGGCCGGGAAGGGGCCACCGGTGTTGGCGGCGGGTCGACGGGGCCGGCTGGCGGCGTCGGGGGCGGCGTCTTCCACGTCGTCGGCAGCAGCCACCGCCACCGGTTCGGTCGCCGTGGGGGCCGCCTCGGTTGGGGGCGGTGCTGCTTCGGTTGGCGTCGGCGCAGCCTCCGTCGGCGTCGGCGCAGCCTCCGTCGGCGTCGGTACGGCTTCCGTCGGCGTGGGGACCGCTTCGGTTGGCGTGGGTGCGGCCTCCACAGGGGCTGGTGGGGCGACAGCGGCGGGCGCTGGCGTGGGGACGGCCACCACCGCCACGGTCGGCGTCGAGGTTGGTGTCGACGTCGAGGTCGGCGCCGGCGTCGTCGCGATCAGGGCCGCCGAGGCGGCGCCCCCCAGCAGCAGGGAGCCCAGCAGGCCGCCCATGTACCAGGTCGCCAGGATTCGTCCCGAGGGCGGTGCGGCCTGAACCATCATCGGCGGCATCGACATCGGTGCGGCCATCGGTGGCATCGACGACGTCGGCATCGTTGGCATCGACGTCGGCATCGGTGGCATCGACTGCTGGGCGGGAGCCTGGAAGGCCGCCGTGGCCAGGTCGTCCGCCGGAGGGGGCTGTGGCGACGCCTGGGCGCGCCGGGGACGGGCCGGGCCACCCTTTTGGGTGAAGCGCAGCACGCAGCCGCAGATGCGGATTTCGTCGCCGTCGTACAGGTCGGTCTTTTGGACCAGCTCGCTGTTGACGAGGGTGCCGTTGCGGCTCTCGCAGTCGACGATGAGGTAGCGGTCACCCTGGCCAATGATCTTGGCGTGGGTCTTTGACACCCCGGGCTCCGCCGTGAGCGCCATGTCGTGCTCTTCGTTGCGGCCGATGGTGAAGGTGCCCGCCGACAAATCCCACGACCGTCCGGCGGCAGTGCCGGCGACGCAGGCCACCTGGCCACTCACGAGATTGGGCAGGGCGAACATGACGGTTTTTTCTGCGCTGCTCATCGACCACACTCCGAGGTGAAGAGCCTACCAACGCCTCGGGCCGGGAAGCGATCTGGGGCACCTCGACCCACCCGGGCCCACCTGGACCCACCCAGACACACCGGACCCTACAGGTCGTCTTCGACGGCGATGCCGCGGCCTTCGCCATCCAATTTCGACGTCGCCCCGTTGACGTCGACGTCGTCGGCGGCGGGCTTGTCGCCCGTGTCGCCGGCCGCCGGTGGCCGCTTCGAAGGGGTGGCGACGTCGATGGTCTGGGACCGGCCCAGCCGTGGCACGAGCTCAATCTCGGCGATGTGGGTGTCGTCCTTCTTGTCGCCCAGGTAGACGCTCTCGATCCGGATCTCGAGTTCGACCACGCCGCGCTTGTTGAAGGGCACGTAGGTGACCTCGGGGCGGTTCTCGCAACTGAACTCGATGCGGTCGCCGAGGGCGTCGATGCCCAGGCTCGCGAAGTCGAAGCCGGCGGCGCTGTCGCCGAGGTCGGCCTCGGTCTTGGCTTCAATGCTGCCGCGGTGCAGGCGGTTCTTGTCGAAGAACGCCCGCTGGCTGGCCCCCTCGCCGCAGAAGATGCCGACGGCCCCGATGTCGACGGCCTTGTCGAGGCGCACGGTGATGAACTGGCCGATGCCGGTGCCGTCGGCGCCCTCGGCCCACGATGTGGTCAAGTCGTTGTCAAAGGCCTTCTGGGGCCCGTTGGCGCTGCCAAGCGACGTCGACGCCGACACCGACTTCGGCGTCACCGGCGACCCCTTGGTGCCGCGGTAATGGAGGTCCTCGCCATAGGTCCAGGAGAGCTGCTTGCCCCCCGTCAGCAGGACCCCAAGCTTGCGGCCCGAGATGCGCACCTTGTCGCACAGGGTCTTGTCGAGCTGGACGTGAAACACGGGCTTCAGGGCCGGCCCCTTGCCGCTGTAGACGACGACGCCCGAGCTCTGGTTGGTGGTGGCCAGGTTCTCCCGGTAGCAGGCGACGGTCTCGTCGCGGCCGTCGCCGTCGAGGTCACCGGTGCTCATGTCGGTGACGACAAACGCCGTCCCCAGGGCCGTCATCCACGGTCCGCCGTCCGCCGATGTGGCAGCGCTGGCGCCTCCGGACGCGACCAACAGCACCAATGACAACGAGCGCACGACCATGCCGGTCAGTATGGCGCGCCCCGACGGCGGGTCAACTTCAACGATGATGCGACGCGTTATTCGGGAGCGTGCTGTGCCTGCGGGCGGAGCTCTTTCGCATTGCTCCCGCTCGGGGCCGGATGATCGTCGTCGTCGTCGTCGGTGTCGTCGTCGTCGTCGTCGTCGACGCCCGAGCGCCTCGGCTCTGCTGGTGACCGCAAAGCGGTGGACTACTGGGTGTGACGGGCGGATGCGGCTGTCCCGCCATGCTCACGCTGCTCGACGGCCAGGGCCCGGGCCCGGGCGAGGGCCGCCGCGGGCCGGTCACCGCCGCGCCCCCGCAGGAAGGCCACGGTCCGCCAGCAGCCTCCACAGTCGGGGTCCAGGGTGACGGCCTTTTCGGCCAGCTCCCGGGCTTTGTCGTCGTCGCCATCGCGGGCGGCCACCCGGGCCCGGTTGACAAGGACCTGGGCCTGGGCGCGGGCATCGGCGCTGACCACGGGCTCACTGGCCGGCAGTGGGGGATCGATGACGGCAGCTTCAGCGGGGGCCGCTGCCATGGGAGCGGCGTCGACGACGACGGGAGGGGAGGACGGCGTCGGTGGCGATACTGCGGGCGGCGGTGCGGCCACGGCTGACGACGCAGGGAGTGGAGCCTCCGTGGTCGGGCTGGCCCACGGGCGCCACACGAGCAGGGCGGCCGCGCCGACGACGACGACCACCACCACCGCGGCCAGCACGGGCCCGCGGCTCTTTGACCGGGGCGGCGGCCCCTCGGAGACCGCTTCGGCGGGCAGGGCCCATGACAGGGGGATCTCGCCGGTGGCTCGCTTGGGTGCCCCGTGCATGGTGCGGTCGACGTCAGCCACCGGTGCCTCCGGCGGGGACGGCGGGGACGGCGGGGACGGCGGCGGGAGGAGGGTCGGTGCCGGGGGCTGGCGACGCTGGAGGCGGTGCTGGCGGTGCCGTGCCGATGCCGCCGGTGGTCACGGGGCTCAGGCCTCGTCGAGACAAGGCCTCCTTGATGTCGGCGGCGTCGATGGCCGAGGGCTCCAGCACCAGGTACTCGCGATAGGCGGCGGCGGCCTCATCCCACTGGCTCTGGGCCTGGGGGCCCTGCTGGGCCTGTTGGGAGAGCTGGGCGAGCTTGGCGAGGGCAGCACCCTTGGCCCGATGGGCGGGGGCGTAGGTGCGGTCGTTGTTGATGGCGTTCTTGTAGCGCCCCACGGCGTCGTCGAAGCGGGCGGCGTCGTAGTAGCGGTTGCCGTCGGCGAGGGCGAGCTCGGCGCGGGCCCGGCCATCATTGCGCTTCACGCTCTGGGGGGCCGTGGCGGCCCCGACGGCGCCGCCGCCAATCAGACCCACGAGGACCGCCGCCGCGAGGGCCACCTTGCGCAGGCCACCCATGACGGTGGGCCGCTCGCGCACCACGCGCTTTGGTTTGGCGTCGACGGCGGCCTCGACGGCGGGCTCTGGCGTCGATGGTCTGGAGACCTTCGACGGCGTCGCCGCTGGCGCCGGCGCGTCGACACCCGGGGCTGTGACGTCGGGGTCCGTCGAGAACTGCCGGGCGCTGTCGGTGCTGCGGGCCACCAGCGGCGTCGGCGCCGGCACCGGCGCACGCTTCAGGGGGATGAAGGCTGCGGCCCGGGCTTCCGCTGACAACGTCAGCGCCGTCGGCGGCGGACGCTTTTTGCGGGGCGGTGGGGCTGCACGGGGCACGCCCGGTCGCTCGGGGGGGCGGGGCGGTGGCTTGTTGGCGGCCCCCCGGGGCGCGGGCGGCGGAGGTGCCGCGCCAGCGAAGTTCTCGAGGAAGCGCCGCTCGTCGTCGGTGAGCCCATCGGTCTTGGCTTCGACGGGGCGGGCCGCCATGGAGTCAAACGCCGCCTCGAGGGCGCCCATGGCGTCGTCGCTGAGCGACGCGGCCACTTCGGGGGGGGGGGGCAACGGGGCGGGGCGGGGCTTGTCGGCGTCGCCGGGGCGG
>Ga0247834_1001095_pt1 | contig 48808 bp, 45 predicted proteins | sample LaCruzMarch2015__8_FD_187118 | JGI IMG/M metagenome (GOLD analysis project Ga0247834, IMG submission 187118) | Freshwater microbial communities from meromictic Lake La Cruz, Castile-La Mancha, Spain - LaCruzMarch2015_12m | ecosystem: Environmental > Aquatic > Freshwater > Lake | place: Spain... | reverse complement strand
TTTTGTCGTTGAGATATATTTAGGAATATTAACTAATAAATTTTGAGACGTATTGTAAGCATCTTTTATAATTTTAACATTTTTAGCATTATTTTCTTGAGTGGTTTGTTTTATATTAAGTATATCTGTTACGTTTGTTCCTGGTAATAATTTCTTAGTATAAACTTCTTCTTTCAAATCTATATATTTATGTTGTTGCAGCTTGGAATGTAAAGACGGCTTGCCTCCATTTGTATGGCTTAATTTAATAAAATCAAAATTAAGAGATCCATTATCTGGATATGTATCATCTGCTAAAGGTGTTTCATTCCAATATACAGAACGAATTAATGGATATTCTCCATCATATTTTTGTACTATTACTCCATTTTCATATCCAATCATACCTTCTGTATTTCCTGGCCTTGGTTTTATTTCATAATCCACAATACCTTCTATTGGTCCTTCGCTTACAATATCTAATATAGATATATTTGTTAGACTTGTTATACCAATATCTTCAGATTTTTTTTGATCATTAATATATACAGTAGCATAATTAGATAATGTATAGTAGTCTTTAATTACTTGACCAGGCAAGCATTTTGTATTTTTTGGTATTATGTTTGTAATAGAATTATTAATTTGAGTTATTTGAGTTGGACCTCCAAGAAAAGCACTTACAGTTTGTTGTGGTTGAAGTTTGCCATCTTTTTTAGTTTGATAAGTACAAGTGTAAATTTGGTTTTTTGTTGCTATTTGACTTTTTTCATCTTCGGTGTATAAATATAATGTAAATGTTGTTTGATTAATATATGCATTTTCTAAAAATGCACAATCTGCAGCTGGCACAATTCTACAAGTATAGACTCCTGCTTTTGTAGGTATACCATTAGGATATTTTAGTCTACTTGGATTTCCTATCAATTTTTTAGCGTTGCTTGCACCAATTCCTGCAATATTTTGTTCTAATATAACTTGTCCAATCAACGATGATGGAATAGTTGTACCACCATAAGAACTTGGAGCATCATAATAAGCTTGATATTCAAATTGAGCTTGAGCCGCGTCCAAATCTTCTTGTCTTGAGAAAGATGCAAAAGTTTTAGGATTTCTTTGTTTTACTTCTAAAGGACTACCTTCACTAAAATAAACATCAGGAATTAAATAGTCATTATTTTTATTTTCAATTCTTTGATATGTTTCTGTTGGTAAATTAGAATAATATGTTCCTATAGTTCTAGTTTCTCCAGCTTTTTTGTTTGGTATATTATTTATTGTATAAGCTACGGATTCTGTTATAAATTTTCTATTTGTGTTTCTAATAGTCAAACTCACTAATTGACTTCTAGCAGTAGAAACTGGACCATCTTTACCCTCATTTTTTCTTGCCGCAGGTGGTGTATAACAAATTCTTCCATTACTATCTATTCTATATTGTTCTCCAGCATCTATATTCATAGTAACATTAACATTAATCGATGTAGATGAATCAATATTCTTACCTTTTTGAGTTGACCCAACAAATTTATATAATGTTAATCCTGTTTGTGGATCTATTTTATTTTTTAATTCCCCAATTCCGTACTCTGTTCCTCTTGAGTTTTGAGGTGTTACTGGCTCTTGTTGTACTATCCAATTTCCAGAAATTGAAGTAGGATCATCAATATAAACAAAAAATTTTCTATTATCAGCATTTTGAAGAGATGAAAATGTTAGAGTTTTTGATCCATTTTTTGGTATAGGCTGTAAGATTGTATTCGTGGCGCTAGTAAATAATCCACCTAATATTCCTAATCCACTCTTATTTAATGTTTTAGCAATTAAATCATAATTTTGACCAAGTGCAGAAACTATATCTGACATTTTTGCAAATCTGACTATTGCATCTGAAGTAGGTGATAATGTAACACTTATTGTTCCCTGTTGGATTTCAAATGCTGGATTATGATATATATTTAATTCAGATGGAAAACTAGCAATAGGTTTTATGTTCTTTGTTTCAGCTGGACTAATATTTAAAGTTATATTAACTGCTCCAGATGCCCCTTTACTATTAGCAATATAACATTTAATTGTTTCATTAAATGCATGTTTTGGAGTTCCAGATATAACGCCTGTTGTTCTATTTAATGATAATCCTTCTGGTAAATAATCGACAGCAAAACATAGATTACTTGTGTTGCTATGTTTAATTGTTGCTGAAAATTTTTCATTAACAACTAAATTAAAAGTTTGAGCAGAAGCACTTGGAGCTGAAGCTCCAGTGATATCTCCTGTAACAATTTGTAAATTGAAATTAATAGTTTGACCCGAAGCAAAATCAGCATTTTTTAATGTTATTGGTATCGAGGTTATAGTTATTGAATTTGGAGCTATTATAGTACCAGATATTTTTTTTGTTATTTGATCAAAAGTTAATCCTAATATACTTAATCTAGCTAATCCTTCATTATTTATATGAGCTTCCCATTCTCCGTTTGTTATATTTGTTGTTATTGAATAATTTATACTTGCACCATTATTTGCTCTTATAATAGGTGTAGATGTGCTTCTTATAGGATCATTTCCCAAAGAATCTTTACATTTAATTGTTAAAGTTTTAAAAGAATCAACTGTTATTGTATTTTTCTTTTTATCTATTGCAGGTGTTAAAATGCTAGCATTTAATTGAACCGTATAATAACCAACTTTAGAAACTGGTTTATTTGAAGTCCATAAAATATCTGTATTTATTATTTGTGCTGGATTATCATTTGGAGCTTGAAAAGCTAAAGAAGTTTCAAAATCTTGATTTTTTGATACATAATAATATGTTACTGCTTGATCAGAATTTATTGTATATGTAAATGGTTGCCCTTTAGTTGCATCTGCTTTTCCAGAGCTAGTAATTTTTGCTGGGGTTAACGCTGTTGTTTCTCCAGCTCCTCTCGCTACGAGTCCTTTTGCAAAATCCCATATAAACCAAAATCCTTTATCTCTGTCGACTCCTTGTATTGAGCCAAGAAATGTTCCGTCCTGAACTTTATTATTAGTATAAAGCGAATTTAATACTGGATTATAAGCTCTAATTAAATCTAAATTATTTGCTGTTACTTTTAATCCTCCATTTGGATCTGTAATATTATTTAGTTCATCTTGTGGATCACCAAGATCATTAAAAGTAGGAATTATTTCATTATTAAAGTAGCTCTGCGTATCTTGATCGAAGTTGTATCCATTTGCTCCTCTATACGCAGCACCTTCAATGTATTTGTTTGGATCACAATTTGCGCACCTTTTAACTTTTGGATCGGTAGCCATATTAAGATGTTAATGAAGTTGTTGACATGTCTTCATTATTTATATTTGTTATCTTTACAGGATATCCTTTTGTGTTAAAATAGTAACTTCTTGATGGATAGCTTTCTTCTCCTGCATTTACTTTTGGTTTTCCAGCATTTGGCCCTGATTCTTCAAGATGAGATTTCCTTGATTGAATTCTATAGTATTGATCATAAGATGCAAAAACTTGATGACTTCCTACAATAAGTCTTCCATATCCTACTGGAACAGGTCCACCTTCTCCTATTGTATTAACTGGTCCATTAAATAAATAAGAAGGCTCTCCTCCTCCACCATTTGGAGAACCACTAAAATCTGCAGAAGGATTAGCGATAGCTGCTGGACTTACCATTGGGGGTGGTTTAGATAACATTAAACTAACGCCTACAGCTACTAATCCTAAAATTGCTGGCATCATCATACTAAGTGTTAATCCAGCGAAAATTTGAGTTCCTGGAAGAATAGCTAATACAACAGCTAAAAATATTGCTATAATACCTTTAAACATTCCTCCTCCACCTTTGCCACCACCCTTACCGCCTCCTCCATTATGAACTAAAATTTCTTCAGCAATATACGTATGATTATCTTTTACATGCATGTTGTAAACATCTTCGCAACCATCTTCTTCTATTTTTTCTATTGGTAAAACATCTCCACTTTGATGCGTTAATACATCTCCTATTTTAAAATCTGATAATGGGGCAAATCTATTATATTCATTTAAAAACCAGTGATTCTCTGTAGCACGTATAGTTTTGCCTCCCCATAATGTAATTTTTAATATCTTATTGTCTTTATGGAAAAAAGTTTCCTCAACTATGGATGTTTTAATATTTTTATCTTGATCAAAGCAGAAAATTTCATCTCCTACTTTAAAATCTTCTATATTTTTATCCCCATTTGGGGTGGATATTTTAACTCCAGCTGGAAAACATCCTCCACCTCCTCCTCCTCCTCCACCTGCGCCTTCGATAACTGGAATTATATCGATTGAAGAAAGCTTATCACTTGAGAGTGGAATATTTAATTCTGAATTTTTTAATAAATCAATATGTTTTTTTGTTAAATCTTTATTTTTTTGAGGTAAATTTTCTGCATTTGGTACCCATACAGATCTATTATTAATAAATATTTCATATTTTGCTTCATTTTCTGCTTGTTGAATAAGATATTTCATTAATTTTCCAGTATTAGCTTCTATAGCTCTTATGGCCTCTGAAACGCTATTTACTTTTAAATTCCATTCGGAACCAATTTGATCGCCCAAATCACCATGTAATGTTACCTTTACCATGTTAAATCATACTCCTATGCCTGACGATATATTTCGTATGTTTTCGATAAAAATCGTCATATGTATTTACACAAGAAAAAGAATTATATGGGTGGTGTAAAATTGTATTATTCCCTATATGCATAGCGCAATGAGTAGCGTATACTTCAGAAACATTAGGAAATAACATAAAAAATGCATCATGCTTTTTTAAAGGAGTATTTTTATCTAATTTAATAAAATTTTGCTTTTCAAAAAAATCTTCATATATAGAATTTATGTCTTTTAAATTTTTTGGATATGCTATTTCTTTTGGACAATATATCGAAATATTTAATTCTTTTTTATAATAATCTATAGCTAAAGAAAAACAGTCTGAAACTTCAGTAATATATGGTCTACCAATATATTTATTTTTATAAGTATTTGGATAATATATATTAAATATGTCATTTTTTATATTATAGAGTATATATGTTATATTATGTTTATTACTATTAAGCTTATCTATTTCACTAAATTCATTATTATCATTATTATGAGAATGAAAACAGGCAACAATCTTGCCTAATTGACTACATTTTAAATACTCCAAAGAAGATATTGAGAAAAAATTTTTTTTATCAAATGCTATATTTTTACAAGAATATATGTTAAATTTTAATGTTTTTTCATTAAAGTATATTAAACCACAAGATTCTATATCTTTTCTATTATTAGATATATTTTTAATTTCATTTTTTAATGAGTCATTAAAATCTATTTTTATCATTTTCCACCTTGAGATTGTTGAGTCCTATATTTTCCTTCTGCTGAAGGGAATCCGCCAAATGGAAGGATGCCTAGTAATCTTTCATTATTTTGATCAATTGGGGGACGAATAGTTTCTGCAGAAATATCTTCTTGTACTTTTTCATATTGACTAGTACTGGTAACAAAATCTGACATTTCAACAAAATATGAAATTTTTACTTCTTCAAAATTAAAATTATTTTTCCATCTTTTTTTGCACCCATTTAAAGTTTTAGAACATGTGTCATGAAACCAATATCCCGTATTTGGTGGAGCATTTACAGAATTTGATTGGTGAGTTTTATTGCATACAAAATAATAATTTAATTGATTTTTTTGTACATGTATGAAATTTCCAGATTGATAATTAAAGTTTTTTTTCCAATGGCCCAGATCTGTCCATGCTGATCCTGCTGTACTTCTTGTCGTAGAGAATTCGTTGTCGTTTTGATCTGCTACAGGCGGAGCAGATAACAATCCAAATGTTAAATTATTTTCATTTAATTGATTGATTTGACATAAAGATTCACTATCTCCACCAAGTTTAGTTTGTGTTGTACCCGTAGCAAATTGTATATTTTTCATTCCAACTACATTCGCATATACTCCAGAATGTTTTTCTGAAAGTCTATCGTATCTTTCATAAACGCAACCTTCTCCGCGATAATGAAATGGACAATTTTGAGATAATAAAACTCGACCTGGAAGTTTTACTCCTTCTATATCTAAAAGAGATGCAAGTTCATATACAGCATTTGTAGAATCTTCTTGAATTTTTCTATCTATATAAAAAATATCTGGAGTTAATTCTACTTCTGTATTAGAAACATTTTTATATTTAAGCAATTCATTATCATCTATAGAACCAAAATTATAAAAATTAGAAAATGTCTGTGTTATTCCAGTTGGAGTACTTAAAATAGGTTGATAATCCGTTGCAATAAAATTAAATGTATGAGTATTTAAATTTGTAGTTCCAGATGCGTAAAATTTAAAACCTGAAGTAGTAATATTTCTTAATTCTGTAATGAAGTCTAATTTATTAGAATTTGAATTAGAATTAAATAATATTTTTGGTTGATAATTTGTAAAAGAAGTTGGATAAGATACTGAAACTTCTCCAGTATTATTTGCTCCAAAATTCACAGATTCTTTTAAAGCTACTAATTTTACATCTTCATTTGTGTCTGGATTTCTTCCTGTATAAAATCCAGTTTCTAAAGCTAAATGATTTACATAGTAATTACCACTTAAATTACTAGAAAATTTAATATCAAAACCAGTTGTTTGTTGATTTGATATATTATATTTTACTAAAGGGGCAGGATCTAATTGATTAAAATTAAATTCTTTTTCTGTTAGCTCTCTAGTCTGAGTATAAAGTTGCCCACTAGATCCTATAGAAATAAAATTTACTAAATTGCCAGTGCTTGGAAAAGCTGTTGGATAATTTATAGTTATTCCACTCTCATTGATGAATTTTTTCGTTTTAAAATTAGCGACTAATTTAAGCAAATTTGAAGTATTATTCAATTTAAATTCATTTTCATTTTTATAAATTAAATTAGAAAAACCATTTTGGTTGCCAGAAAATATAAAAGTATCTTGATAAAAAATTGGATTATCCGTATTTGTTTCCAAAATATCAGAATTTACATAAATGTTAAAAAAATTTTTAATTTCTTTCGGAGCAAAAAAACTACAATCTTGAGATTGTCTTAATAACTTATCGTTATAAATTGATTTTATATTAAAAAATATTATATTTTTTTCTCTATCAGTAACAGGTTTATAATAATAATTTATCCATTTACAAGCGTTTTCAGGAACAAAATCATTTATTCTTACTGTTAATGTGTCACCATCTCTAGAAGCCCAAGGAGCATCATCATACTCATTAAATGGATTAATTCCTCCTACAAAATTACTTCCAGCAAGATATCTTAAAAATGTTTTTCTTCTAGTCACTTTAGCGCCAACAATATCTTTTAATTCATTCATCTGCATTCTGATGTATTTATAAAAAGAATTATATTGATCTTCTAAAAATTGACTTGAAAATTTAATTTTTGGAGTAGGTAATGAGCCGTTAGAAGTTATATCAAATCCTTCTCCAAATATCGGAAAAGGATAGTAAAATTTATCTTTCCAAATAATTACTCCACGATTGACATTGAATAAATTATAATCGTTATGAATTCGAATAACTCCATCTGAGAAGACGCTATTTTCACCAAAATTTATTGTTACAGGTTGAATATCATTCAAGTCAATTTCATATAAATAAATTGGACTACTTGGCTCTAACTCATGTATATGAGTGTTTATATCTCTTTGAGATTCTAATATTTCTGTAAAAATTGTATTTATATCTGCCATAATTCTTATCCAGATATTTCATCAAATTTTGCGTTTATTGTATAATTTTCCTTAAAATTAAAATTTGTCTCCCATTCTCTACATACGTATCTTGTTCTATAAGTTTTTTCTGAGTATATTGTTGGTGGATCATATGCAAAAGCTTTTGCTGCAGCTTTATCTTGCAAGAAATGAACAATAGCATGTGCTTCTTTTTCTGTTTTTAATTCGAATTTTAATTGAAAAGTTTTTAAATCTGGATTAATATTTTTATTTATTCTTTGTTCGTATCCATTACCAAATCTTATTACAGTAATTAATGGTTTATGACTAGTTGTTGATGTATAAGAAGCCATCCAAAAGAATTTAGGTATTCTTGAGTTATCTTGAAGAATTGTGACTCCATCCCAATATTCAAGGTTTAATTTGAAATTATTATTACCATTATCAATAATTGGTGCAGTTGAGCTGTCTCCACCTTTTTCATGATCTTTAACAGCGTAATAAAAATTGTTTAAATGTTTGACAATATCATTTTTTGTAAATTGATAAGATGAACCAAAATTCACCCAATTCCTTATAGGATCGTTAATAGACGGCATATATACCTTATTCCTTTATATGATTTACACTTAAAAGGGGTGTAATTATATATTGGAAAAAGGTAAAAATTAATATGTTTAGCTTTACAAGAGAATCTAATAAATTATTTATAGATAATTCACCTGTAACTGGTCTTCAAACCATACAGGCAACTTATAATAATCCATATGAAAATATAAAATATTTAGGATTAAATAATAACTCTGTAAATACTGTGCCTATTGGTGCATTTATAGGAGCATTGAACTTAACCAATATCATGATCAATGAAGATCAATTCATTAAATATACTGGTAGTAATGGAGCTAATTTGCTATTAAGCTACAATAATGATAATAATAAATTCATAATGACTAGCGGTTATTTGGCTAATTATGAGATAGAGTGTAGTGTTGGTGCTATTCCTATTATAACAAGTCAATGGAATATTTATAACAACTTTGGTAGTGGTTCAGCATCTGTTCCTAATTTTCAAATAGATGAAACAAAATTGAATATCGTTAGTCCTGGAGACATTTCTATCAATTTTAACGATATAGCTGAAGAAAAAATCAATAGATTCAATATTAATATAAAATCCACAAGACTGCCCATCTATGAACTTGGTAAAGTCACTCCATCAGATGTTACTTTGCAATATCCTATAGAAATTATTTCATCTTTTAGCATATCTTTAAATAATTATAAAATTAAAAATCTTTTTGATTATCCGCAAAAAAATCAATTAAAATCATTTTCTATAGATTTAAAGAAAAACAATACAAATACCATTATTAACACTTTTAATATTAATAACGCTTTACTTGTAAGTGAGGACTATAATTTAGATGTGGATGGTACAGTATTAGCACAATTAACATTTTCGAGTACTATACATAGATAGTGTAATATTATGAAAGGAAAAAGGATAAATTTATGCCAAGGATATATTATGATCAATGTGAATTAAGTATTAATAGAACAGGAGTTATTGCCACATCTGCTAATTTAAACTCTGATATTGCTTTGGGGCCTGTTTATACTTTGGGTAAAAGAAAGCCTTTTAAAAGATTGGTAACAACTGGACCTGCATCTAGTACATTTCAAATTCAATATATTATTAATCCAACTGGAGATCCCGCTTTTAATACTATATCAGATATTAAAAATTTTATTTCTGCTCCAACTAATTACGATGGAGTTACTATAGCTTTAGCAGGTGTTACTGGATATAGTTGTTATTTAAATAATTATTCTATTAAAATTGAGCCAAACAATGTTGTTACAGCTCAAGCTAGTTATACATCTTATGTTCCAATTTCTGGTGACATCTCTTTAAAATCTAATCCAAATAGCGCAGTATCTGATAGTATTGCTCATAGTTCAAAAATTAATATAGTTTCTGGAAAAAGTTTAAATGGTGATTCTTACAGTTTTAATTATACATTTGATTGTAATCTAAATCCTATATATGTTTTAGGTCAAAGAGAACCAGTAGAAGTCAAGCCAATTAGAGCTCAAGAAACAGTTAATATGACAGAAAATGTTTTTAATAAACTTGTATATACAGGTGAAAATATTCCTTTACGGATTTCCATATCAGGACTGCTTGATAATAATAACTTTACAATTCAAATGCCTGATGCACATATTAATAATTCTACAATTGAAACAAATCTTGATGATATTATTAGAACGACTAAGACATTAACCCAATATTATTAATATGTTTTATAATGGAAAAAATTTATTAATTAAAATTGATGGCAATGAGATTATTGCTACAGATGCCAATTTATCATATGATGCTCAAATCGCTCCGTATTTTGAAATTGGTGATAGATACACAAAAAGAGTAACTCCAACAGATGTCATTCAAGGAACATTAAGTTTAAATTACTTATTTACTGGTTCAGATTACATAAAGTCATTAAGAAATAATGATTCATCTTTGACATTTGATTTTGGTGGAATATCACAAACAGGATATCTTCAATCTCACTCAGTTAAAATTAGCCCAAATAATCCTATATCTTGTTCTGCGGATATAATATTTTTTCAAACTCCTACTGGAAATTTTACTCCTGTATATTCTAATATTGATCTAACTTCTAGCGTTGTTCATGCAGATAATTTAGTTATTTATGATTTTGATAATAAATATTTAACTGGAAATTATATCAATGCATCTTTTAATTATCGAGTTGACATAAGACCAGAGATCGTCATAAATGAAACTCAGGAAAGAAGAGGAGTTTTTGGAATTAAAGAAAGTACTTTTAATGGTTCTTTTGATAATTTAAATCCAGAATTAAGTATATCTGGAAATAAAGCTGGATTGTCAATTGCAGTTAAAAATTTTGCTGGAGCTATATTCAAAGAAGCTTTTGGAATAACTGGATTTATAACATCAAAAAAATTTAGAGGAAACACTGATGAAACTATCGTAAGTGAAATTAGTATAAAACAATATGAAATATTAGCAGAAGCAGAAGTCTCTGGATTTAGTCCTGCTCTAGTAAATATTGGTGATACATTAAATATATCAGGATCAAATTTTGTAAATGTTTTTGCTGTTGTTTTAGATAATTTACCATGTGATTTTAAACTTAAAGGACCAGGAGCGTTAGAGGTTATTGTGCCTAGATTAAAAACTAGAGAACCAATTATAACCTTGATTACTCCTGCTTAATTTATGGGCGTTGTAAATACAACAGGATTAAAGTTTCAGCCGCCAAACATAGAAATTTTATCTATGTCTAATGATACTGGATTAGTTAATGATGTAATTCAAATTGAAGGAATAAATTTTGATTATGCAGATTCAATTAAATTTAATAATACAATTAATTGCGTATCATCATTTAATAGCTTAATTGATGGAAATTTTAGAGTTCCATTTGATGGAAATACTGGATATGTGAATGTTCATGGAGATTTTATTGGTTTAACTGGGATAAATCCAAAATCTTTTTGGACAATGTTTGAAATAACAAATTTTTCTCCTAATCAAAGCCCATCTGGAGAACAAATTAATTTTGAAGGGATTCACTTTAATACATTAACTGGAATAAATTTCCAAGCAGAAGTCATAAAAGATGATTGTGATTTTTTATTGAGCGGGTCAAATGCAAGCTTCTTTAATATACAAGGTGGGACTTTAAGTGGAAATGGAGAAGCCGTTTTTATACAAAATATAAATACAGTTCCAGAACAAATCAATACTTACATTTCTAACATACAAAATTTTGATTTAATCTCTGGATATAGATTTAATGCCAAATTTAACACTACTCCACAAAATAATATATATGAAAATCATATTTTAAGTTTCAAAACTGGAATATATTCTGGATTTTGTATTTTTAATACAATGATTAATTCTGGTATTGCCAATCAATTCCAAACAGAAAGAATAAATTTACCTATAAGTTTTAATACCCTAAATTATCAAACCTATGTATCTTTTATTTCATCTGGTGCAATAAGTGATTATTTTATAAGTGGAAAAGATTTTAATGGTTTTTATATAAATTTTCAATCAGGATTATCAAATAGTACATTATTTAATTTTTTAACTATAAGTGGAGATAGCGAACATAAACAAGAGTCTACAAATTTTAAATCTTCATCTGTTTCTACTATAAATGGAATTTTTTCTTATAATAAAAATATAAGTACTCAATACGATAAATTACATGCTCCATTTTTATTGACAAGTATTGAAATTGATGATTCTGATTTAAATCAAAATATTTTTAGAAATTTTAATTTTCCAAGTGGTTTAAATATAAATCTTATTTACGAGAAATATAATTCTGGTATTTATTCTGATTTATATTCTATATCCGATGTTGATATATTATCTAATGGGAGTGGATATACAACTGGAACTCTACTTACTCTTTCTGGAAGCGGATTATCCAGCCTAACTTATGGAATATTAGAAATTATCGGAGTATCTAGTGGATCGGGTACAATACCAACAGGGGCCGTAAATAGCATAGAAATTTTAAATTCTGGAATATTTACTGGTAATTTCGATTCAAATATATTAACTATAAGTGCTGGTTATAAATATAATATCTCTAATTTGACAAATAAATCTTTTAATTTTGATTTAAATCCAGGCACTGGTAATGAACCACCATATATTTTAAATTATTTATTAATTAATGATCCAAATGTTGATTTTAATAGATTTATTTATGACTATAGTGGCGGATTTTATCAAAAAATTTATTTTATCGCTGGTCAGGAAGCTAATTTATTGACTCCAGTTTCTTGCAGCAATTTAAATATAAGCGGAACTACAAATGGAAGCGGTACATGTATTATACCAAAATCAGATTATTATATGAATGGACCAGTAGTATTCCTTGGATTATTTGGATATGAAAGAGAAGATTTTGGAAATTTCAAAGAAATTCCTGATCCAATTTCTGTTACGCCATCTGGGATAAATACTAAAGGCAGTGTAATTATTTCTGGTAGAAGTTTTAAAAAGGCTAATTTAATAGATGGAACAGGAGAATACAATTCAATACTTGTGAAATTTAGAAATATTACTAATCCAAAACAAAAAAATGATTTTTCTAATACTTTTTATATTATAGATGATCAAACCTTAAGTGGAAATATTGAATTAGGTTCATATTTAACTGGTTCATATGTAATTCAAGCGTTAACTGAAGACGGAGGGATTTACGAATGAGTATTGCAATTCTACAATTAACGCAAAGTAGACCAATTATCAGCACTACAGCTTTAACTGGTATAACTGGTGACTCATTGTTAATGGTAGGAGATAATTTTAAATTTGGAATAACACAACTTTCTGGTCAAAACATAAGCGATAATGGTAGTTATTTTAATTTATATGGCCAATATAAACAAAATATTTCTGGATTAAATAATGCTATTGATGAAAATAGTATACTTTTCACTATTCCGTCAGGAATTCCAGAAGGAGCAAATTATCAATTAACTGTTTTTAATCAAGCTGGATCATCAGTAAATAATGCAAATTTAAATATAATTGGTAAACCTAGTATTAGTGGAATTGATCTTCTTTCTGGTTTACCAGATGATTACATCAGAATATCTGGTAAAAACTTTAATCCTGCTCCAGATTTTACTTTAATTGATACATTAGGAAATAGAACTAAACCAGATTTTATTTCTAATCTATATTCCATTTCTAGCGTAGATATTACATCATACGGAACGGGATATCAAAGTGGTGATTTTATTATAATTTCTGGTCAAAAACCTTTATCTAGTGAAACATATGGATTATTACAAATCGCTCAAACTGGAATAAGTGGTTCTGCAGGTGCAATTGAAATTATAAATTCTGGAATTTTTACTGTACCATTTGATACAAATCTTAATTTAACCACATCAGGGCAAATTGGAGATGGATTAAATTTTAATCTAATTTATAATAATTATTCTTCTGGTAATTTTGATTATCTAGAGTTTCAAGTTCCATATAATGTTAAAAAATTACAAAGTGGTTTAGTAGAAAATTTAAGATATAAAGAAAGCTTAGGAAGTGTTATCACAGGATTTAATGTTCTTGGTATACCAGAAATTTATACATTATCTTCTTTGACTGGCACAGTAGATACGGATAAAATTACAATCAGTGGAGAGAATTTAAATTTTGTAAGCGATGTTTTTATTGGAGATTTTGGAGTAGAATTTTCTGGAATAGACTCAAATTCTTTAAATTTTAATGTAGATAATTTTGCAGAAACTAATTTCATAACAGTGTCTGGAAAATATGGATCAAGCACAAATTCAAGTTTATTTAACGTTTCCTATCCTCCTATTATAGCTAGCGGATTTAACCCTCAAGACGTTTTAATAGGAACAGGAGCTGTAATTAATATATCTGGAAAATATTTACAAAGATTAAATTATTTAAATCTTGGCCAACCAAATATATTAAAAAAATATATTACAATAACAAATTCTGGAAAAGCCGCATCTTTTAACTTACCAAACGAATTAAAAACTACAGAAGTTTTTGCATATTCTGTTGATTTTCCTAGTTCTGGAACTACAGTTTTATCTCCAAGTACAAGTAATAAATTAGTTATTTCTCAAAGATTAAATACTGCTTTATTAAATTTTAATTATCTTTCTGGAATAAATGCTGCAAGATATTTAGATGAGATAGAGTTTTTTACTCCAGACCAATATACAGGTGATGGAGATTTTGGAAACATAAATAATTCTGATATTTTCTTTTTATCTCCTACTGGTTATACATTTATAACAGGTTCATTTAATCGAAGCGGTATAAAAGTAAGTAATACTCCTGGAAGCTTACGTATACAAGTTCCAAGAGAAGTAGATAATCCTATATGCCCAATTAAAATAATTAGAAATAAATTTAAAGATCAATATATTCTTCCTAGTAATAAATTTGTTAATATTTTACCAACTATATTTGCTATTTCATCACTTAATACATTAAGTGGCACTGGATATAGCACTATTCTTCCAGGTAGTATAAATGAAGGCGGAGAATCTCAAGGCTCTGTTAATGTTGTTACAGATGGATTTATAAAAATTAGTGGTATTAATGCATCCAATGCAACAAAATTAGTATTTAGTGGTTATAGTGGAAATTTAAATCTTTTTGGATATAAGCAGGCTCCAGAGTTTTTAGTACTTGAAACTGCGTCTAAAGATACTTCTCAAATAGAAGGTATTAGCGGAGATCATACAGGATATACAATTTTTACATCTCAACTTGGTGGAGATTATACTGGATCAGGTCAAGCATTTTTAACTCATCCACTTTATGGAACTGGATATGGTTATGAAAATTATAATATAACAAATGATATAATTAAAATCTATCCTGTTTCTGGTTATCGACCAACTGATTCATTTATATTCACAAGTCCAAAAACATTTGCAACACCTTTGGATGAACCATTTGAATATACAATACAAACAAACTCTTTTGCTACAAAATTTGAAATTTCACCAACTACTGCGTATGGTTGGGGTCCAGCAGATTGGCCAAGTGGTTATGCTGGATATGTATACACAGGAGTGCAAGGTGGAAATAAAATTGCTGGAATTCCTTGGTGGGGTAGAAAATATTGGGTTAAAATAAGAGCTCTTGATGGAGATCAACCAAATGAGGCTATGTCATTAGAATTAGCCTTTGGTGTTTCTGGAAGAAGTTTAGCTGGACCAGGAGTTGTTTATAGAGGAGATTGGGAAACTGGTGTTGTATATGTAGGAAATCAATTAAGAAGAGATTTAGTAAAGTACGCTAATGATGGAAGCAATTATTGGTATGCAACACAAACTAATTCTGGCACAAACGATTTAGATGCTCCAAGTGCGCTTAGCATCAATTGGTTACGTTTTGATACAGAATTTAGCGCAGTTGCTACAAAGATTTTATTAGCAGAACAATCTAATATTACAACTAGTTTAAATATTGGAGTATATAATGCTAAAACAGGAGTTATCAAGAGCGTTAATGATGTTAATTTTGATTTTGGTAGCGGATTTTTCCTTGGTTATGATACCTCATTAGGAGCAATTAATCCACAATTACCAAAAATGAGAGTTGGTAACACAGATGAAGGATATATTAAATGGGATGGACAAAGATTATCAATATTAGGTTCTTTATCTGGAGTTATTACCAGTTCTAAAAATGTAAAAGATGCACAAAATATAGTAGATGCAGAATATTCTGTTGCAGTAGGTTTAAAAAATACAATTCCATCTAATTCAACAAATTCTTTTATATTCGGTGATAGTCATCAATTAGATTTAGCAGATAAGTCTTCAATTATTGGAGGAAAAAATAATATTATCACTGGCACAGAATCTTTTTTGAGTACTAATTCAAATATTGCTGGTGGAGAAAGTAATTATATTCTAGGCTCTTTTTCAAATATCATGGGTGGAAAAGGAAATTATATACAAACAATAAGTACTGGCACCACGAATATAACAATGCAATCTTTTAATTATAATATAGAAGATATTTTTTCAAATATAGTTCCATATTCTGCAGGTTTTTATACTGATGATTTAGCAATATTAACTTCATATGAAAAAAGTGGAGATTTAAACTTCTTTAACATAGACTCATATGATATCGAAGCTAGTAGATTCAAAATAAATATTCCTAGTTCTGATATTTTATCTGGAGATAATAGAAATTTCACATTAAATGTTTTTGCTTCTACTTATTCTAATAATTTATTCTCTGGAACATATAGAAATAATAGTATTGGATTTTGTCAATTTAAGACATTTAAAAGTGGAATTTTATCTGGCAATAGTGAATATAGAATTAATTATCCAACTCCATTTACAGGAATTGGTTCTTCTAGACAAAAACAAGATATTGTAGTTTTATATAATTTACAAACTCAAAATTTTTATGATGCAATAGTCACAGGAGTAGATGCTACTGGATTTAATTTGTTACTTACCGATACATTAAAAGAAGATATAACTGGTATCTTTTTTGCAGGTTCAACTGGAAATTTCACAGGTTTAGGATTAAATACTGGTCAGATGTTACAAATACGTTCAATATTTCCATTTATAAATACAATCGATTCTGGTAGTTTTACTGGTACTTTCACAGAAAATTTATTTAAAAGCGTATCTAATCCTTTAAAAGTGTTTGGAAGAGCTTCAAATGAAAATATTTCTGGTCAACCAACAGATCAAAATTTCTATTACAGTAAAAAGAGCCATAATACAACTGGTCAATTTGTTGTTAATATTTCAAGTAATATATCTGGACTAGGTAAATTAACAGGCATTAAATATGAATATATTGCTACAGATATAGATCTAGATCGACAATCAGCTTTTATATTACAAGGAGACGATGTTTACGGAAAATTTGCTGACTTTTCTTTTAGTGATATCGGTAGTTCAACCATTGGTGGTGGTACAGGTAATTTAATTATAGGATCTATATCTTATATTGGAGCAGGAGTTAGTAATACAATTATTGGAGATTATGACATTATTCCTGGAGGTAGAAATAATAAAATTATTGATACTAATTCTAATGATGTATCCCTTGCTGACTTTTCGGCAATTTTAGGTGGTAAAGACAATACTATTACTGGACACGTAACTGAAGGTGTTATTTTAGGTGGTAAGAATAATACAATTATAAATACAAATTATACTAATAATTTTGAAATAGATTCTGCAACAATCATAAATGGACATAATAATAGGCTTTCTGGAAGTTATTCTACAATTATTAATGGTCAAAATAATATAATAAGTGGAGATTACAACTATACTCTTGGAAATAATATAAAAATTACAGGAAGTGGTTGCATAGTCGTAAGAGATCTTACTAGTGGTAACTTACAGTTTTCAACAAACGTAGATAATGCTATGTATTTGAGTTACAAAACTATTATTCTTGATATAAATAAAATTCCTACAGATTCTGCTCAAGTTCCTGTTAGTGGATTATATAGAAACGGAACTTTTTTACAAATTAGACTTTCTTAAGTCTTTCAATTAATTCAAATACTTTACTTTTTGGGATATCTTTGACAGAATTAAAGTCTTCAGATTTTTCGAACTTTTCTTTAATTAATTTCTTTTTTAATGTTTCAAAAGAAATACCTTTATCTTGCATTACCTTTTCCAATAAAGCCGTAGGATTCATTGGATTTTCTTTTTCAGAATCTTCTTTGGCTACTAATCCAAGTTTAGCATCTCCAAGCTCTTCTTGAGATACTATATTAATCTTTAAGAAATTACGAACACAACGAACGAAAGCTCTATTTTCTGCGATTGCTGCTAAGAAATATCTAGCAAAATCTTTTGTATTTACAAGAGATGCGTCTGCTAGAGCTTCAAATATTACTGGTCTATTTTCGGTTTCGTAATTAGGAACCCAAGTAATCCTGCAAGATGTTGCGAAATAATTATCTGCAGCAGTTACCACTTTATATTCCACGCTTGTAAAACCACGAATTTGTGCCAATTCTTTGATTCCACCTAAAAGGACTAGCAAATCCTTGTCTTCTAGTTTAGAAACATCTGTCTCTTGTGTTCTTTGTCTATTTGGAACGAGATATTGAGTCTTAACCATAGCTCTCCAATTAATAGAGCCATCTTCATTAAAGACATAATTAATATTATCATTCTCCAATAATCCATAACAATTTCTAATAAATAGCTTTGGTGGATTTACTTTTGGTGTTGGAATAACTATATTATCCATAAATTTTACTGCTCCTGTTTTATTTAGTTCTGAACTATTAATTGAAATTGATTCTTCCATTTAAGTATATTACTATACTTTTAATATTATGTCAACTCAAATAAATAAAAATACTTTGCTTCTTCCCAAAATTCTGGAATATCAATAACTTTTATTGGTTTACTCTCAAATGGAATATTTTTTAAATAAGCCGCTTTTGAATTGTAAATTTGCCCATTACTTATGGTAATTTTATTAGAATTATAATATAAATTATTAATATCTTTTAAATTCTTAATATCTTCTTTTTTACTTTTTACAACCTTAATGATTTGTTGATAATCCATATAATCTAATTTAATTGATTTTACAAACTCTTCTGATAGATCAGTGGATAAAACATATGGTATGCCTAAGCTTTTTAAAACTTTAACAAAACTTAAATCATGATTTTGATCCAAATTATAAATAATTTGAGCTATATTAGATTTATAAGTTTTTAGTATTTCTGAACTAATTGGTTTTGATGTTACAATCGAACAGTTGTTTCTTTTTAATTGTTCTCTTAGGGCTTCTTCATTGAATTCATAATCCATACGCATTATTAAAGAATTTACTCCTAATTTAGATATATCAGCTATGATAGAATTTGGTACAGATTCTATTAGTTTCCTGCTATACTCTTCACCAATACGGAATGTTTTAATATTTATTTTTTGTAAATCTAAAAACTCTAATATCGAGTTAGCAATACTGATTGGATCAATTTCATTTATAGTTTTTGGAGATTCTTCTGCAGAGTAGCTTGGTTTTCTATCTTGTTTATTAATTTCTAAAATTTTAATATTATTCTTAGAGTTAAAATATGGACCTGCATTCTCTGGTCTACTATTAGAATATAATGCTACAATAGGCTTATCATAGCTACTAGCAACATGTACTCCAAAACTGTCTGCTCCAAAATGCAGTAACCCTCTTTTAATAATATACGCAGCTTGATTTATAGTTGTTTTTCCCTGCATATGATAGCAATTCTCTATCGGTTTTTCATCTTTTCCGCCAATTTGAATAATATGAATATTTTTTTGACTTAATATTGGAACAAGTTGATTAACGACTTCTTGCCAGAAATCATAGCTTTTAGAAGTATATTTACTGCATGGCTGAAAAGATATATATTCATCAAATGGAATTGGACAATATTTTTCATAAACATATGGTTTATCTATTTTTAAACCACAATTCAAAGCGTATGTTTCAATTAGATGCATATTTGTAATCCTTATAAGCTATATTTGTTTTGCCATTGTGAAGATAAGTTAAAAATCTTTGAGTCTGAGAGTAAGGAAGAAAAGCTATTTCAAAATAACCTTTATGCGACCCAATTCCTTCTAGCCATGTAAGACTATCCATTTGAGAAACGTATTGAATGACCTTATGAACATAGGGATTTGCTTCTAGTACTTCAAAGTATTCTGGCTTTGTAGCTACATATAAATTATAATTTGGATATTGCTCTTTTATTGATTTGAATAAGCTGGTAGATAAAAATACATCTCCAATGCTCTCTGGCATTACATATAGCAATCTTTTACCATCATCTTTATCTAGGATCTCTTCGAAAGAAACTGTTTTAGTTTTATTATTATCTTGATCAGCAACTTGTCTAAAATAATTTTCTATATCATTTCTTTTAGTGCCTTTCTGCAATTCATTCATCCAATATTTATAGCCATCATCTTCTTTATTTATGTCCTTGGCTTTTAATATATTCTTATATAAGAATAAAATCCATTCTCCATCATCTTTAATATCAGGAACTACATAGTATGGATCTTTTTCTTCTATTGTAAATGATAAATTTTTATCAACTTCTGGACAAGAGTCAATGAAATCTTCTATAAATTTTCCAATAATATTTATTGAATAATTTTCTATAGTCCATTCTCTTGCTTTTTTACCATACTCAACTCTTTCTTCTTTTGACATCGAGTATACTTTTTGTAAGTTTTGTGCAATAGATTTTGGACAAGTAGATGCTTTAATAAATTCTGTACCATGCTCTCTGTACTCACTCCAATCAAGAGGAAGACTATACGCCTCTTTTTTGCATAACTCTTCTCCACAACTATAATTTGTGACTAAAGTAATTAATTCGGCTAATTTAGCTTCTTGAATTGGTATTTCTTGTCCTCCACTTGTGAATGGATGGCAATAAACATCCATAAGATTATATACTTCATTCAATTCTTGTTCTGTAACACCTACGCCAACATTTGTTGTTGTCTGACTTTTTTTATGACCACAGAATTTACAATCTAAATCTTGACCAGTAAAATTTTTAACTTCATAACTTCCACAAACTTTACAAATATATGTTGTGTATATTTCTTTAGGATCTATACCGTACTCACCAGCTAGCTTCATGATGTTCCAGCCTTCTCCAAAATGAGTATGAAGTAGTAAGCCAGAATTTTTTATATTATTTTCTTTTTTCCAGATGGCATAACCTTCTAAAAGATTAGGTACGCTTTTCCTTAATTGATTACGGAAAACAAATCCAACCATAAATTTATTTTCATCAATATTAAATTTTAACCTTAAGTCTTTTCTGTTTTGATCTGGTAATTTATTAAAATTTTCTGTATCTAAAGCCCCATGAACGGTTTTAACATGTTTGTGGCCTAATTTATGTAATGCTTTCGTTGCAAAATCACTCCAAATCCAATAATTCTTAACTTTAGGCGCACATTTCACAGCAGATTCAAGAATAGGCAAAGAATCTAAAGTAGTCCAAATAACAGAATTAATTTTATTAAACCAAGGCTTATCTATAGCAAAATCAACTCCCCATATATCTTGAACAGCAATATAAACATCTGGCTTTTCTTCTTTTATTATTTCATCTAATAGATAAGCTCCATAACTAGCCATTCTAGCTAAATGAGGATCTTTATTTAATTTATCTACTTCTTGCTGTGTGTTAGGTAATGATCCACAGCTTTTCCAAGGTGTTCTATCTAATTGAGGATTACCTTTTTGCATTCCACAGCAATAATTAACAATATCATATTTTCCAGTCTTATATAAGTATTTTAGAATAGCTTTAGAATTTCTTCCAAAACCTGTTTTTGCTAAACTAAAATCAGATTGAAAAACGATCTTTTTACGCATTTAAATTACCAAAGATCTTCTTCGTTTTCTGATAAATCTGTTTTTTCCTCTACTTGTTCTACTTGGTCTTTTTGCTTTCTCTCGTCTATCGACTTAGATTTCGCATTTTTCAACTTCTTGATTTCTTCGCTTCTTTCTGTGGAAAAGATATGACTTAATCCAAATTTAATATATTCTGCAACCATTCTAGCTTCAGCAAAAGTAAATCCAATAAGAAAGCTAATAGCTGGCTGAGTAGTTTGAGTTTTAGAATTTTTAATTACATTCAAACTATATCCGATTTGCTTGTCTTCTCTAATATAAGGAGAGAACTTAATTCCTAATTTTTGATTCTCTGAATTGTGAAAGAAATCTGCAGTTCTATTATTATCTAATGCGTCAAGAATACCACATACTTCAATTTTAGAAAGTTTAACTACTACTTTTTTCTCTGGATTTTGAGCGTTCTCAGAGAAACTTCCGATCTTCTTTTGATCATTCCAGCTGGCTTGTTTAATTAAATTTAAATAAAAATTGCCATCAAGATTATTAAAAGAAAAGCTGCAAGCGGTGCCAGTTACTCTAGGGGTTGGTTTATAAATTTGTATCATATACTAAATATTATCAGTTCTTTAATTAAAAGTCAAATTATTTTTCTTTAACTTCTCCTAATTTCATATATATTTTATGATCTTGAATAGCTATCAAATCCGCAAATACAGTATCTTCTCCCTTTTTGCGTCCTTTAACTATCACAATATTACCTTCATCTGGGAGAATATTATTCATTTCCTTACATTCATCTATCTTATCATTGAATATTAATGTAGTTACTTTGGAGCTTTCATCTTGAATAGATAATCTTAAGTACCTAGTTTTCTTTGAGTTGTTAGCTACCCCTAAATATTGCTCTTTTATTATACCTATAAACAATACTGGTAAGCCTTCTGGAGCTTCATTGACTTCTCTTATATTCAATAAGTCTGGTTTTTGATCAGAGAATATGTCTTTTAACGTAGTATTATAAGTATAACCTAATAGTTTATTTTCATAATACCAATTAGCAAACCTTTCATTTCTGCTGTTTTGCTCATATATTTTCTTATAAGGATCATATGACTTTCTTATAGTCTCTAATCTTGTGTCCTTAATAATTTGCTTACCTTTTTCATCTTTAGTATTATTTAAGAATTTAATAATTTTAAATAAATCATAATCGAACTTTTCTCCATACATCATGCAATATTTTTGTTCGTTTTGAGTTAAGATATTCCATAATTGAGCTTCTAATACTACTTTGCTTCTTGATTGTTTGAAGTTCTCTAAAGCACCAGCTTGAATTAACGGAGATAAAACTCTAATAGATAATTTAGCTTGTTGACCAGATTTAAATACATCAAATTTTGTAGCATATTTACTTCTAAAATTATTTAATCTTTCAATTGATTTATCACTAATTCCTTTGATAGATAATAGTCCAAATCTAATATCATTTCCTTCAACACTAAAATCCATTTCAGAATTAATAATATGTGGTGGTAGAAGTTTAATATTAAACAAATCCATTTCTTTATGAATCTTTGATATTTCGCTAATGGGATCTGGTTCATATCTTGTCATTCTTAATAAAGATAAGAAAAACTCTCTAGGATATTTAAACTTTAAATAAATAGTAATTGCTGCTAAACCTGCATAGCTTTGACTATGACTAGCGTTGAATGAATAATTTGCAGAATCTTCTAGAATTTTCCATAAAATTTCTCCAATTTCTTTAGGTAGATTATTTGATGCACACTTCTTTTCAATTTTTTCTTTCCATTCTTTAATCTCTTCTACCTTCTTTTTACCTACGATTCTTCTTAAGATCTCTGCTTGATCTAATGTAAATCCGATTTTATGTGCCATTTGCATCAATTGTTCTTGATACAAAGCTAATCCACCAGTTCTTTTTAATGTTTCGTCAAAGAATGGATGAACAGATTGATACTCTCCTGTTTCTACATATTTCGCATATTGATCAACGAATTGTAATGCTCCAGGTCTTGCTAATGCTAATACTGCGCTTAATTCTTCTGAATTTCTTGGTCTGACTTTCCTACAAACTTTAAAATTTGTATCGGCTTCGATTTGAAATAGTCCATGAGGACTTCTTAGGTCTTGTAGCTGCTGATATATGAAAACGTCTTCTGTGTCAATATCTTCAATTTTTAAATTGATCATACGGCATACATCATAAACAACTGATACGCTTCTTAAGCCCAATAAATCAAGCTTTACATTAAATTGACTAATATCATTCATATCAAAGGCACTAACTGGTTCTTTATCGGATGATAGTTCTAGTGGACATGCTTCAGATAAAGGTGCATGAGATATTTGAATTCCAGAAGGATGAACGCCTTTATTTTTGATAAGATTTCGTAATTTTAAAGCTATATTATAAATTTCTTGGTTTTCATCACACCATTCTTTGAATTTTTCTACTTCATTATACGCTTCTGAGATATCCTTTACTTGTCCGAATACTTTTGGAATTAAGCTACTTACGCTTGTCATTTCTGTTTCGCTTTTCTCTTCTACAATCTTGCCACACTCTTTGATCAAAAGCTTTCCACTCAAAGTATTAAATGTCAATATTTTGCTGATTCTATTTGGAAAGACCTCATTTAAAAATTCAATTACTTTATGTCGATTATAATAACAAATATCCAAATCAACGTCACACATTAAACTTCCATCCAAATATGTTATTCCATCAACAACTTGCTTTTTAGCTCGAATCTTGGATATAAATCTTTCGAAATAGAGGTTATGTTTAATTGGGTCGATTTTAGTGACTCCAATCAAGAATAGAATTAAACTACCTGCTGCACTGCCTCTTCCTAGACCAGTTGGAATTTCATTTTCTTTACAGTAATTAATAACCAACCATACAAGGATTATATAATCAATAAACCCAAGGTCTTCTATAATTTCAAATTCGTGGTCTAGTCGTTTTTTGTATTCTGGTTTTTTAGGTAAATTATTATAAGCTAGCTTCTTTAAAAAATCCGTATTTGAAGCGTCTTCTGATAAACCTAGTTTTCTTTTATGATCTACTTTTACTTTAAATTCTGGTAATCTTACCCCATATAAAGGTAAATCAATTTTTTGAAACGAGTTTACAAAATCAAGAGTCTTCGTCATCTGTCTTTTTCTTGCGTTTTTTAGTTGATTTAAACTTGTTGATGGATCGATCAACATTAACTTGAAACTCTTTTAAACCCTCTCTCAAAGCAGAAAAAGATTTTTCTTCATTATTCAAAGAATAAAATACATCAGCTTTACTATTTACCTTGCCATGCTGCAAAGTAATAAATAGATAATCTATATTTTCTTTTTCTAGTTTAGCTAGAATATCGTATATATGATCCATTGATGCCATATGAGTATTATATAACTTTCTTGATTAAAATGCAATCAAATATTAACCATGTATTTTATTTTATTCCAAACTTTAAAATTTAACTCTAAATCAGATAGAGCATTATGTAAGGAATTATAATCATGATCAATATCTAAATCTTTTCCTGCTGCGGTTAAATTGGTTTTAACATTTTTAACTTTTGTATGATAGAGCTTGTACATATATTCTGGTAATGATTCTTTTTTAGAATCAAAAGCGTTTGAGGTTTTGATTCCTTTATATATTAAATTTGTATCTATGCTTTTAGAAATAAAATCATAAGGTTTTAAATTCATGAATTTATAATATTCACTAAGAAGATATAAATCAAAACCTAGTATATTATGGCCAACTATGTAATCCGCTTTCTCAATCCATTCTTTTAATGTAGGAAAAAATAACTCTGGATCAATACCATTCTTTTGGATATTCTTTGGGTCATATCTTGTTATTCTTGCTGCATCTTTACTTATTTTTAAATCGGTCTTCCACTTTAAATAGATGTCCTTACTGTCAATGATTTTATCTCCTTGACATTTTAGCATCGCAATTTGCCAAGGAATATTATGGCAAAAATTAAGGCATAGATTTAGAGTCTCACAATCTATGAAAAGTAAAGTTTTATTCTTGTCGAATCTTAAAAGATGTTCGTCCATATTAGAAATTTAGTGGATCAAATTTTATATTAACTTCTTCTGGTTGTCCTAGATTCTTAAGCCAGTCAATATAGTCTCCTTCGTTTAAAGTAATCCAATCTCCTCCTTTTGATAAGTTATATATTGTATAGTAACTTAAGTTCTTTAAGAATGCAACTATATAAACATCTACTCCTAAGCTTTTTGCTACATGAGTGATAGTATATTTTTGAGTATCTCTAGTTTCAAATCGGTTTATAATAGCTTTAAAGTAATTTGGGCCAGGAACTCTATCATCATCTATCCTAGTCATCTCTAATACCGCTACTGGAACCATTTGACCATCAATAATTCTCCATTCAATTTGATCTACATCAGTAGTATACAATTTGTTTAATTTATACTTCCATAGTCTGTAGTCTATAAGACGATCTTCTCTATCTTCTCTTTGGCGAGTTTTTCCGCCGTATGAATTTACTTTTTTAATTAAATTCATTTTTTATTTTGCTCCATCCAACTTTCAAAGCAGAATTCATTACTAGACATATGTTCCATTTCTGGTTTATTTAAAGTAGTTCTATTGTTAATGCATCTAAATGTTAGAAAGCTTTTAAAGTCTTTTTTACTCTTGTAGTATATACTTTTAGTTTTAAAAAGATCTAAATTATTTAATTTAGCATAATCTGTCATTTTCTTCTTAACTAAAGGATCAAAGATTAAAGAATTATCTTCAATAAAAACAGAAGGTTTAAAATTTTCAATAAAAGGTAAACATTGGTATCCTTTAAGAGCATTATTAAATATAAAGTTGTCATAAAATGGTAAAGCTAATTTGATGTTATCGCTAAAATTCTCCTTTAAAATATTCATGTCTAATCTTGGGGTATAGTAAAATCCTTCTGTATTGGCTTTTGTCCATAGTTTAATTAATGTTTTATATCCTTCGTCTCCATTTGCAAAGACTATAATTTTATGATGCTTTTTAAGCTCTTCTTCATTTTTGTTTAAATGATTATCACAAAATACGAATTTAATACCAAAGATTAAATCAATATTAATTGCTTTTAAATGCTTATAGGCTTGTAAGAAACCACTAAAACAGTCTTCTACTAGAAATACCTTTTTTAATTTATTGTCTTTAGCTATTTGAATTATAGAATCTGGCTCATTTTCTTCATCATTTTTATCTTCTAAAGTTAAAATACTTTTGCCTATAGAGTAATGACTCTTGAAAAGAGGAATCGTATCGTACATCCTGTATTTATACCTTATATTAAGCTTACTGTCAAGTCAAATCATCAAATGCGTCTTTTGGTTGCTGATTTATAGATACATTATTATGTCTTGGGCAACCAGTGTATTGCCTTTGCTCTACTGTAAATCCTTTAACATCTTTAAATTCTCCAGTAAAATTTGATTCAACTATTTCATTTTTATCATTTAATTTAACGTAATAATCAAAAGAATCTTTATATGGGCATTTCCAATTTCCAACACTGCACATCCATTTGTTTTTTGGATTATCTACTGCAAAATTAGATTCTGCACTGCTTTCATCAAAATTATTAATATATTTATTGACATATTCTAAATAGTGTTCAAATCCTTTGATCTGATTATCATCAAACTCAAGCTCTTGTATTGGTTGCTTTGGAAACCTCAAGAAAAGGAATCGTACAATAGGCTTTAATTTAGGCCAAAGCTTTTTACTTGCAAGGCTATACATCATAGCTTGAATATTGGCTTCAAGGTCATCTCCTCTGAATTTGGCTTTGGAGCTTTTGTAGTCAACTATAACCATTTTATTTTTCGATTTAATAGGCTTATCTATAAAGCCCTTAATGTGATATTTTGGTGAATCACTTTGGATTTCAAAGGAATATTCTGGAGAAACTATTTTACCATCATTTTCGCCAAAGAAATCATGCTTTAAACCGACCATTATCATATCATTCAATATTTCATAATTTGATTCATCTAAGCCACTCTTTTTCATCGACTTCTTAATTAATTTTGATACAGCTTTGCTTCCATCAACTGAATTATTCTTTATGATTTTATTAAAATGGCTTTTATGCTTTGGATTTAAAAGTAATTCAAATATAGTATGACAAATCGTACCACGATCACTTCCGTCATTAGATCTTTGTGGAATTTTTAAATGATAATTCAACCAATATGTCCACGAGCATGTTTCAAGTGTTTTTATTCTTGAAGCTGAAAGTACTTTTAATTTTTTATTGTCTGATGCCATTGTAATATTTCTTCCTTATTCATTTCACCAAAGTCTTTTTTTGTTGGTAAAGCTATTTGTATTTGATGTCTATCAAAGTGTTTTAATAATTTATCTTTGGTTTTTTCTGACGCTAAATTACCAGCTTTATTCTTGAGTTCATCATTATTAAATGATATGTAAATTTTGCTTGGATTCAAAACTAGTAAAGTATTTAAAATACTTACGCTGAGATTTAAACCAAATGTAACAATAACATTTTGAATACCCGCTTCCCACAAGCTTAACATATCTCCAATACTCTCTACAATAATTACTTCTTTACTTTCTGATAGTATTTTCGAATTAACTTGTAGAGGATAACGCCAATTGATTTTATCTCCTACTAGCTTCCATTTAGGACACATTTTTTCGCTTCTATTTAGAATATCTCTTCCAGCAACCCCAATCAATTTTTGTTCTTTATTTAAAATTGGAAATACATATCTACCCTTCATTCTTCCTTCGGTCAATATTCCTCCACCAAAAATATTCATAGTTTCTTCTGATATGTTTCTCTTCTTCCAAAAAGAATGATCTTTAACTAATTTGTCAAGAACATCATTTGAATAACATTTGACTTGTTTAATTTCTGGTTTTTTATAAACTGTATATGAACTTTCTGTTTGAACCTTCTTGCTAATCCATTCTTTTGCTTCTACATTATTTGGAAGATTTAACGTCATTCTTACTAAATCTTGAAGATTGCCAGTTATGTTTTCTTTATAGTCTACCCATTTACCACTATCTTTATAAATGACTAATACATTCTCATTATCAGAATCTCTATATAAAGGTTTTGTTCGATACTCTTTCAAGTACTCCTTCAAATCATATCCAAGATTAGATAGTACTTCTTTTATATTTTCCACTCTAATGCCTCGCTGATAGTTGGGAATTCTTTGATGAATATCTTTTTGCATCTTTCCGCTATTAATCTGTGTTCTTTTTGAGTATTTTGTTCTGTTCTCAATTCTATATAATGAATCCAGCTTCTTAATGAGCCTTTCATATACATTGTCGTCTCTGTAGTTAATGGTAAAACCATTCTTGCTACTTCTTTGGCTATACCATTTTCTATCATTGTATCATAACAATGTTGAGAAAGAGATAAAGATTCTACTAAAAGTTCGCTTACCTTGTCGTAAGCATCTGTATTAATAGGCATTAAAATCTCTCCTACTTGCCTATTTTTATCTCCTTGGAGTCGAAGTTCAATATCTTCAAATTCATTTGCTGTACTATATCTTTGACTAAACTCTTGAAAACTAAATGATCTATGTCTAAGAATTTGAGCTGCAATTCCTCTGCTAGTTTTAATTTCAACGCACATATCAACTAATTCAAACGGACTCCAATGCTTGTGCTTAATTAAAAATTTTAATAGTTTTGGAGCAGTTTCTACATTCATTTGATTTGATGGATTACTTACTCTAGCACAATAAGCTACCAAATCTTCTGCATGTTTCAATCCTTTAATCTCTGGTTTTGTAATTGATATTAATTCTACATTCATATTAGTTCTCCATCTTGATCGTTACTGCCTTGATCGAAATCTAGTCTTTCATTTTCAGCATCAACGATTTCTCTTAATGTTCCTCTTTCTTCAACATTAAAATTACCAACATCAAAATTAATATAATTATTAAAATACTTAAACTCATTTTCTCCAGTTCTTCTACGAACTAAATCGTGATGTCCTGTACCTTCTCTACCTTGGAATCTAGTTTTAATAGCGATAAGTTTATGAGTTCCAAATTGTTCGCCATCTACTTGAATCTCATCTTGAGTTTTTCTTCTAAAGATTCCTACGAATGAAGCGAACCATTGCATACGATCTGAAAGAGAAATAGCAGAACTATCATCTGTAACTTGACTAGCGTTACGATTGAAGTTCTCACCAGTTCGATTTAATTGCATCGCAGTAATAACTGGACACTTGATTTCTTCTGATATTCTTTTTAACTTATCAATTTTATCACCAATCGCTTGATGCTCTGCCCAGTTTTGACCTACTTTTTCTCCAGTCAGTTTAATATAATCATACGCAATAATTGCTTGATTGCCTCTGCCTACTTTTGTATAGTACCATCTTCTAATAATTGAAGCAATTTCATCTATGTTTTTGTTTGCTACATGGTAATGATAATGAGTCATATTTTTGACCTTTGGCCAAGCATCTCTAATTTTTTGGATCATTTCTGGATTCTTTCTCCAATTACCAGTTTCAATATACCAAAGAGGAACGGTAGAGATACTCGCTACAAGTCTCATTTGAGTATCTAAAGTACTCATTTCAGTATCTAGGATAATAGCTTTTGTATTTTTATTGCATGCATTCGCTGTTTTATAACATATATCATTAAGCCAAGTGCTATTATGCGTGACAATTAAACCTTTACCAGCTAAAAATAAATGAGATGGGTGATCTACTTGTATGCATACAGTATTTCCTGTTCCGTACTTTTCTATAGAAAGATATCTATGATTATATTTTTTGCTATTTTTACACTCCTTAGCTTTTCTAGGTAGTTTTGCTGCATGCTTATAATAAAATCTTATTCTATATTTTTTACCACAATATTTTCCATATAGATACGCGTTACTTTCATACATCGATGCTTTAACACCAAGAGAATGAATAAGCTCTAATGTATTTTCTGCTAATTTTTTATTTGTACTACAAAATTCAGCTTGACCATCTGGAGCGATATATCCATCCGAATCCATGAGTCCCTGCAACAAACTTCTTCTTTGATCGATGGATCCATTTAAATAAATAGCTGGTATATGTTTGTCGCCCAATACATTTAAATGCTTAAGGTATGTGGTAAATATATTTTTTCTGTAATTTGAGCTTAGTCTGTAACTATATTTATTAAACTTATAAAAATTTAACCCAAGTGTTTTACCAAAAGCCTGCCATTTATTTATAATAAATTTATCTATTGAAGTTATTGCGGCTGAGGAAGAATGCCCGTCGCCAAGCCATATTCCTAATATATATGGGTCTATAATTAGTCTTTGTTTATTTAATTCTAATGGGTGAAAATTAGGAATTTTTGGTCTTTTTGATTTTTTATTCTCAAACAAATATTTAGTCGTTAAAACTTTCCAAGCGCATTCACTTCTCGTTTTTACTGTCCATTCATGATTTTCGTCCGCTAAAACATATTGATTATCGTCTGTAGAAACTTTGTATAATTTTCTATTGTTCCATTTTCTAATTCCTAAAATTTTTGTTGGTTTTCCGTCTATAGAAAAAACTTCATCTCCAATTTTTAAATTTTTTATTTTTACAAACCCATTCGGCGTTAATATTGGAGTATTCTCTTCTAATGCTTTTCCTTGTCCAGGTCTGCTTACGATAGAATAAATATTTCCATTCTTTAATCCACCATACATATTATTAAAGTTATTGTATGGAGTTTTTAATCCTGTTTCTTCTCTTGGATTATTTCCGATTTCTTCGATGATGCTTTCCATTTCCTCGAATAGATTAACTGGTTCTCCTTCAATATAATATTGAGTTACTTTATTATTATAAATTTCATCAACCTTTGATACGATGCTATCAATTCCGTCTTCTGCACTATCTTTAACATACTTCTTAACATTTTCCGCCGTCTCAAATAGCTCTCTTCTTACTTTTAATTTGCTTAATTCTTTGCAAGCGTTCATTGTGCCTTGAGTATTGATTTGAGTCATTGCCAATGTATCAATATATGAAAATATATCAATCTCATCTTTAAAAGAAATCCCAAGATTTTTAATCTTTTGAGCAAGCAATACTTTGTCTATTTTATTATTCTTGTTTAATTCGTCTTTGATGCAAGAGAAGATTGTGCTATGAACATCATTATAAAAGTCTTTTTCTGATATAAATCTAGCTACATCAAAGAAGACTTCTGAATTTCGTATTAATCCACCTAGAACATGACGCTCTACTTGTACTGAATATATTGGCATACTATAATATTGTAGTATGTATTTAATTTTAAGTCAACTAATCTTTTTTCTTTCTCTTATTCTTGCCTAAATCTGCTATAGATTTAATTGTGCAATCTATATTTAGGGTATTTATGGCTTCTGCCCAGTAATTAACATACTGCTGTAATGCCATAGCATTTAATTGATTATCGAATTTTGTCATCACTTGAGGATCTCCTTCGGCATTAAAATTGAATAAAATAAATCCACCGAAAGAGTTTTCATTAAGTGCTTCCAATAATTGCTTCGGAAAGTCTTTTTGCACACTTAATTTTACACTAAAAAATACTTATATCGAAATTGTCAAGGAAAAATTGCGGTGATAAAATCTTTAAATCCTTCTCATAGATTTCTAATAGTTTAAAATTGTTTTTTTCTAACCATTGTTCTTTCTTGCAGTCTCTTTTTATGCTTTGAAGATAATTCATTCTTGAATTGTTGTGAAAAAATTCATTAAAACTATCGTGTTGCTGTCCGTTTACTTCAATTGCAATATGTTTTGTTGCATTTAATAAATCGACTTTCATAAGAGAACCATAAACTGGGAACTCTTCATATACAATATGATTACTCCAATATTGTTGGAAGAATTTTTTAGTCTTAAACTGTATCTTACTTCTACTTGGTTTATCCCAATTTACAAGATATTTGGATACATTTTTATTTACTAGCTTACCATTTAAGCTATATAACCTCATGAAGGAATTAGTTTCTTGTATTTTTCAAAAAGGAAATCTGTGATTTTAGGATTTTCTTCTAAATACTTTCTAAAGTTATCCATTCCTTGATGTTGTTTTTGTAGTTCAAGATCGTTATCTTTTAATTCTTTAATGATCTCGTCACCTACTGTAATCCATGCGCCTTTAGCTGTAATAAATTGCCAAGCTAAAAGCTGATCGATAATCTCATATTCTCTCCAAATGGATGTGCCGTGTTTTCTGCCGTGCTTGATAGGATATTCCACTTTATTATTAGTTGTTTCATTGGTAGACTTTTTAATTGAGACTTTAGCTGTATGACCAATAATCTTATTCTTAATGGCATCGTATCTTTCATTTGGCTTTTCAAGGATAAGATCTTTATTGAATCTTGGTTCAAATTCGATGATCCAATTTGCATAATGCAATAGTGCATTTCCACCAGTTGCGGTTGTTTGTCTAATATCTTTATTTGCAGAATATGGATCAAGCTTAATGTCTGAACGAACTTGACTGATGAATATAGCCATATGTCCTCTCTTAGCTAATGCAATTGACATCTTTTTCATTAATACTGATGAGATAACTGCTCCACCAGCTACTTTGGTTGCATCTGAGAGAGTTTTACCAGCATCATTCTTTGGCATCAAACCATCAACCGAATCTAGAATGAACAAATATCTCTTGTTCTCTGGATTATTCTTTACCAATTCTAGCATTAGTTCTGAAACTGTTTCAAAGATGTTGGATTCAAAAACGAAGCAGTTGCCATCTTTCCAAGAATCAGGGTCACTTACGAAGTCTATTCCAGATCTTTCTTGAACTTCTTTACCAAGTCTGCCTTCTGCTTTGATTATCAATCCTCTAGAATCTTTAACAGTTTTCAAGAAGTTCTTCATGACTTCTAGTGCTTCACTAGTTTTACCGCCTTCATTCATTCCAATAAACCTATGAAGTCCAGGACTAAAACCTCCACCCATAACAAAATCTAAATTTAAACTACCAGAAGAGACTTTATAATAAACCTCTTCTTCAAAATTATAATGATCGTCTTTATTAGACTTTAAAAATGCTTTAAGTCTATCGTTAACTATTTCGCCTTGAGGGGCTTCTTCTACTACATTCGCTTTAGGTCTTGCCATTTAAAAACTCCTTTAATGTTTTAACTTTTTTAATGATAGTTGTATCATTTCCTATTTTAGTATCTTCTAAAGTATACGATGGTTTCTGCTCTTTGTCAACATTTAATAATTCTTTTTGTTGTAATAGGTATTTTTTACCTTCAAAAGATAATAACCAATCTAAAGATTTAAGAGGTTTCTTTTTTACTTTGAACCAAAATCCGCAATTTGGTTCGAAATTTATTAATTTTTTAGCTTGATTTATTTCGTATCCCCAAGGTATATTTTTGGAGTTTACAAATTTCATTATTATATATCGACATAATTTTACGCCAGATAGAGGATTCTTCATACTTAAATATAAGTTTATCATACTTCTTTTTATTTTTCAATACATATTTTGGACAATTTTTATTATTTAATTTGACTTTTCTAAAGATGTTTTCGCTATGTCCAAAATGAGAATGTCCAGATTTAATTCTTTCTTTTACAAATTGTGAATCATTATTTGGCCATTTATTGTATTCTTGATGAGAATAAGCGTTCATTTTTGCTATGATATTTTCTATATTATTAACAAAAGAGTAGTGCCAGCCAGCATTATCTATTTTAATATATTCTTTAATATGTCTAAAATCTTGCATATTATTAATATCTTTTCTTTTAGAGCAAATTGGGCCAATCCATTCATTTGGTTCTAAAAGTTCATTATTTAAAGCGTAATGATAATTTTTTAAATTAAATTTAATATATTTTTTATTGTCTTGATAAATTAAGTAAAATGCTTCTATAATTTTGCTGGCTTTAGGAATTTCATCTAAATCACTTAATATAATCAAATCATTATCACAAGCGTTTATTGGTAAATAAGGCGAATTCAATCCTTCTATTAATTTATTCCTTTGCTGTTTTTCTGTATCCCATGGATTGGGGGATTTAATAAATTCTCTATTTTGTATATAAATAATTTTATCTTTAAATCGTTCAAATCTTTTCTTATCAAAATTAAATTCTTTGTTCTTCTTTGTGAAGGTATGTTGAGATTCTACAATAACAAAATAATCTACAACTTCTGAAAGTTCGTTTAATCTAATTTCTAAAAGATCATTCTCATTAAAAAATAAAAAACAATCATATATTTTATAGTATTTTTTATTTTTAAGATAAAAATATCTCTTTTTAAGAAAATCGCAAATATCCACCTATTACTTACACTTCGTAAAATTCTAAATCATTTCTAATCATTTTTTCAACTAAAGTACCAAAAGAACTATAGGGTTTCCAACCTAACTCTTGTCTAGCTTTAGTTGAATCTCCCAATAGTAATTCCACTTCTGCTGGTCTGTAGAATTTTGGATTAATTTGGACTACTAAAACTGGTTCATTATTAAGATAAACATAATACTTTTCATCTTCTGGTTTTCCAGTTTCATTCTTCCAGCTTCCAACCATGTAGCAAAATGAAAAAGCCAATTCAACAAATTCTCGAATAGTATGCGTCTCATTAGAAGAGAATACATATTCTTTAGGAACACCATCATAATTTGGATTATATTTATCTTGATTTAACATTTTCCAAACACCATCTATAAAGTCTTCAGCATCGCTCCAATCTCTTTTTGCATCAATATTTCCAAGTTCTAATGGAGTAAAGGGTTCTTGATTTTTTATAGCATTAAAAATTTGAGCAACTTTCTTAGTGATTTTTCTAGTAACAAATTCTTCTCCCCTTCGAGTTCCTTCATGATTAAATAACCAGCCTTGAATTGCATAAAGCTTATATGAATCTCTATATACTTTTATTAATTGTCTTGAAGCGGCTTTACTTGCTCCATATGGACTTCTTGGCCTTAAAGGATGAGTTTCGTCTTGAGGGGAACAAATTACATTACCAAACTCTTCACTAGAACCAGCTTGATATAACCTACAGCTTGGTTTATATAGCCTGATAGCTTCTAATATATCTAATACAGATGTAGAATTAGTAGCCCAAGTTTGGCGAGCAAAATCCCAACTACTAGCTACAAAGCTCTGTGCTGCGAAATTAATGAAATAATCTGGTTTTAATTTTTCTACTGTTCTTGCTATAGCATGAGCATCTGTAAGGTCAAAATTGATAAGATAAAAACGATCAGAATCAATATGTTTTATATTATTGTGGTTATATACGCTTAATCTTCTAACTCCCCCAAATATTATATAATTTGTATGTTTTAATAGATAATCCGCCATATGACTACCATCTTGGCCAGTAACACCAGTTATTACTACCACTTTCCTGCCATCAAGCAATTTGCTAGCATCATCAATGTTTAATATATTTGCTGTATCTATCTTTTTCCCATAATATGTTTCTTGGAAGTTCTGGCTCATATCTATATATTATAATTTATTTTTATAAAATTCAATTTATTCACACAGTTTGTTTAGAGTGTCCTCTAAACAATATTTAGGTTTAAAACCTAGAGATTGTAATTTAGTTGTATCCATCCAAAAGTTTTTCGTTTGAACTTGTTGATGAAATTTTGGGGTTTCTATTGTTTTAATTATACTTTTTGAATTTAATTTATTTCTGCAATAGTCAATAATATCTACTAATTTAGTACTTGTATTATCGCCAATATTATAAATTTCATTTGGTTCTGCTTTTTTCATTATTAAATCAATAGCTCTACAAATATCTTCTACATTTAGATAGTTTCTATAATTATCTCCTTCATAAATATTGACTTCTTCGTGCTTTTTTAATTTATCTATTAAGAACTCTAAAGCATTTTTCTTTGCTGTAGCCTTTTGATCTCCACCAATAACATTACAAAGTCTCAATATCTTATATTTTATATCGTTCGTTTGACAATAAGATTCGGTTAATTGTTCTTGAGTATACTTAGTTATAGAATAAAAACCCTTTGGATTGCAAAGATCAGTCTCTTTATTGATTTCACAATTATTTTTACCATAAACAAACCAACTAGATATTAAATTAAAATTATAATTTGAATCAATATTTCTAAATAGTTTTGTTAATAGCATTAAATTCGTATCCACATCCACAGATGGATCTGTAAAGACATTGTAGTTAGAGTTTGTAGCCCGAAAGTATAGAATATCTTTATTCTGTGAATTTACAGAAGCTCTAGATTCTGAATAGGAGTCTTGACCATACAAATTCATCCATTTGCTTCCTATGAATCCAGTCGAGCCAAAAACGCTTGTCATATTAATTTTTATATTGTTGTAAAACTTTTTCTATATATTCAATATTTTTATCTGAAATTGTTGGAGCACATCCAACGAAAAATACTAAATCAAGTACTTTATTTGATTCTGGATAAGATCTATAATCATCTAAATGTTTATATCCATTATGCATTAATAGATTGCCTGCAAAATAATTTCTTGTTTGTATACCATTTGCTTCAAGATAAGAAACAAGTTTTTGTTTTTGATTTTTATTTTCGCAAATTAATGGAACGCCAAAAGGTGTCCAGTCTGTTTTATTTAACACATTTACAGACCGAATATTATTTACGTATTTTAAAAATAAATTTGAAATTTTTGAGCAATTTGAACTTCTTGTTTCACAAATAAAATTTAATTTTTTGACTTGCTCTATTCCAATAGCTCCTTGTAGATCTAATGGTTTTAAGTTATATCCAATTCTATTGAATACGTATTTATGATCTATAATTGTTTCTGGAAAATCTTGAAGCCAATTAGAGAATCTTTTTCCGCAAGAGCCATTAGCCAACAAATTACAAGTTCCAACGCAATAACAATCACGACCCCAAGTACCATAACTTCTAGCTAATTGAACTATCTCTTCGTTATTAGAGGAAACCATTCCTCCTTCTAATGTGGTAATTTCATGCGCAGGATAAAACGAGCAAGCTGAAACTTCTGCGTATTCATTTAAATACTTGCCATTCCATTTAGACCCTAAAGAATCACAATTATCTAAAAGTAATTTTATATTGTTCGATTGGACTATATTAAGTAATTTGTCCATATCTGGTGGATTACCTAAAACTGGAGATAAGAAGGTAGCTACTGTTTTACTTGTTATTTTATCTTGTATTTTATTGATATCATAATTTAATGTACTCCATTCTATATCAATAAAGATTGGTTTTAATCCATTTTGAATAATAGCTGAAACTGTAGTTGGAAATCCTACTGCTGATACGATAATCTCATCTCCATCTTTCCATTTATAGTATTCCTTACAAGCTGCTATTAGTAATAAATTAGCTGAAGAGCCAGAATTCGTAAAAAATGAAGATTTTTGATTTATTATTTTGCTGAACGCCTTTTCGAATTGAGCACAAACTTCTCCACTAGAAGACCATTTACCAAATAGAAGAGTTTCAATAGCTGCTACGATTTCATTATCATCAAAATATGCTCCAGAATAATATACTTTATTGTCTGGTGCATTTAAATTATGACAGAATTTTGGTAATCTACCATATTTTTCTTGCAATTTATTTACAAAATTTTTAATTTCTTCTTTATATTCGTTCATTTTAAATTATCATATGTTTATATTTATCAAGATTTGATAGTATATATTTTGGAAGATTTTCCTGGACATCTATTTTTTTTAATTTTACTGAAGAGTTGTTTAAATCATCAGAATATATAAAAGTACCTTGATCTTTTATTCTCTCGTCAAATTGTTTAAAGAACTCCTCTTTTGAGGGAATTTTAGATTTATCTAGTGGCTCTATACAAGATAAGTATTTATTATATACTTTTTCTTTCCCTCCCTGATAGCCAAAATGCCACCCCGCTTCTTCAATATGAGAAACATGATCTTTTATATTTCTTAAATTTTGAGGACTATAATTAATTAGATCTTTCGCTTTCGCAAAAATTGTACCAATCCATTTTTTATCTACAGTCTCTAGATTAAGATAAAATACCAAATACTTCATTCCAACTGATAAAAATTTAATATCTTTAAAATACTCTTCAAATTTATCTTTAATTTCTGGAGCCCAAATTTCATCTGCATCTGAAATACCTATTATATCATCTTCTTTTAAGTCTACTTGTTGTAATCCCTTAACGATGCAATTCCTTTGATAGTTCTCCATAGCCCATCCATCTTTTTGTGGATAATCTGTGATTTTTATATGAATTATTTTATCTAAAAATTTTGAATATCTACTTTTATTCTCTTCAAAATAAAATGGCTTGTCTAGTAAGGATTGAGTTTTAGAGGCTTCTACCAGAATAAATTTATCAACAACGTCGTTTAATATATTCAATCTTATTTCTAGAATATCTAATTCATTATTAAATGGAAAGCAATCATATATCATAGCATCTCTTTAATTATATTGATAATTTTATCATTTTCAATATTTTCAACTAAATTAGATTCTAAATAATTTGCATTATTATTAACTGGTTGCCAATTTTTTGAGCTTGTTGCTGATGGGTAATAAGAGTAACCATATAAACCTATAGTTGGAAATGAATATCCAGAAGCAAGCCAAGACATAGCTGAGTCTACTGTAACGAGTAATTTGCAAGATAAAACGAATTTAATTGTTTCAAAAAATGTGCCAATAAATCTATTTTTACATAATTGGGGTTGATCAGGAAGACCTATTTGTACAGGAATATATCCCAAAGATTCTATAAAGTTTGTAATTTCTTTAGCTTTTGAGAGTGAGGGCATCTTGTCTTGCCCTCGTGTCTCTGCAAATAAATTAACAGCTATTAAATGTTTATTGTTCTCTATATTGAAATACTTGTTTAAAGTTATAGATAAATCATTTGGTGGAGTTAATCCATGCATTAAGCATACCTCTTGAGTTTGATGACTATTCAAATACCAATTGTCTTTAGTATGTGATGGCATTGGATTAAAAATGATATCAAATTTTTCATTTGAAATGAAATTGAGATCTTCTTCTGATGGCCATCCGTCGTATTTATGCCATATATGTATATTATCTATTAAATCATTATTTAAGAATATATATTTTAAACTTTCATATTTTTTATTAATACCAAAATGCAATTTTGAATTTGGAAAATCTCTTTTAAAAGCTTTGCACGCTACGAGATTAATGCATAAATCTCCATATTGACCTTGATTAAAGCCTATGGCTTTCATAATATTTTTTAAAGTATTCTATTTTTTCTTCCCTAAATGATGTTCCACCATGACCAATTAGATCATAAGTATTAATATTACCATGAAACATTTCATCAGAATTTTCATATAAAAAAGTTTTATCAGAATAATTTAATTTTTGTATTTGTTTATAAAAATCTGTTTCAAGATGATTCATTTCGTTAGGAATAATATTTTCAATAAGTTGATTTTCTCCAAACCAAACATTTGTTTTTACTCCTGAATCATGACCATTGTCTTTAGCAAAAACAAGTCTTGTTGAATCATTTATTTTTGATGCCCAATCAATATAAGCTGAAATGTTATCTTCGTTCATTATAAAATCATAAGTAATTCTATAATGATAGTTTTTACCATATCTATTCAATAAGCTCAACCCATTTTTAACTAATTGCATTTCTGGGTAGCCATGATAAGAAAATTGTTTATATGATCTATCTATTAAGGTAAAATCTGTTAAATCAACTATTCTTTTAGAGATGTAATAACTATCTGATAAAACAACAAAAGAATCCTTAAAAAAAGATCTTATTCCCAAAATTAATTTATAAAGCATCTCTTCTTTAAGCTCAGATTTTGGGTCATTAGTATTTGAAGTTACTATGAAATTTTGAAATTTTGAATCTATCATAAATTGATTGCAACATGCGGTGGTATGTTTCTAAATTTATCTTCCTCTTTTCTCCAAAGCATGCTTGAATTACTCCAATCTAAATTCTTTAATATAAATACATTTTGATAGAAACTTTTATCATGAATTCTAATCTCTACAATTTCAAAAGCCATTTGTTCCAAAAATTTAATAAAATTTTGAATAGGGTATAATAATCCTGGATATATGGTATTATGTTGAGTCGTTGCTTCTGGTACTGTCAAATAAAGTAAATGATCTTTTTTTAATATATTCTTTATTTCTAGTAAGCAGTTATATGGATTAGTTAAGTGCTCTATTGTTTCAAAGCATAATACTGTATCAAAGAAGTCATTTTTATTTATATTAAAATTATCTAAATCTACCTTTTGGTATTTAAATGGCGGATTATCAAAATCTGCTCCATCATATCCATAGTAATTCTTTTGAATATCTGGAGATAAACGATTGTATATAAAGCCAAGTCCACATCCAATATCTGCAATATTTTTGTCTTTTAATTCATTTAATTTAAGATCTTCTACAAGGAAGTCTAATCTGGGTTTATGTGATCTTTCATATTCTTCATATGAGTGACCATATGTTTTGTAAAAATTTTCGTAGTTCATTTTTTTATGTAGAATAAATTATCAAAATTTATTATTTGTATATTATGTTTTTTGCAAAATTCATTTACCGCTTTAGTCGCTCCTTCACAACTTGGAATATTGTAATCATCAAGTAATATTAGACCATCTTTATTCATTCTTGGGTAGAAAAATTCTAAGGATTCTTTATACGATTGATAAACATCTACATCTAAATGGACTAGTGCAAATTTTTTATCAGAAATTATTTGCGATGTTTCAATTGGGAAAATTCCTTTATATATTTTTATCTTATCGTAAATAGATAATGTATTTTGTACTTCTTCAAATGAAGAATAATATGCTGGATCTCTATCTCCTTTTCCAAAATCTCCAACCCTATGAATATTGTCAAATTCATTCGAGTATGGTATTCCTTCAAAAGTGTCAAAAAGATAAACATCTTTATTTTTAAATATTTCTCCAAAGATTATGCCAACAGAGCCTCTCCAAACTCCAACTTCTGCGATATCGCCTTCGATTTCTAATGAATTTAAACATACTTCTGCTACTTTATATAACATATGGTCTGTTAGTACACTCCTAATATTATTAGAATAATTATTCGATTTGTATGTTTTTGCTAAATTGACGATATCTTGTATATTTTTCATTATTCTTATCTTACGCACTCCGTATCGAATAATCTAAAAGAATTATCTATATGGTCTTGATCATGAATAGAGTTTCCATAATATTTAAACCATTCTCTTTTAAAGTTGTTTTCCTGGAGAATATGCCACCATAATCTTTCTGAGCCAGGATTAAATATATTTAATTTATCTAAATTACCATAGCAACCTTCTATGGTAATATTCATCCATTTTGGAGAGGTGTAAAAGAAGTAATCTGAAGGAATTCCATCTTTAAAATGATGAATCCATATCGAATCTTCTTCAACCATATCAATGTATTCAATTTTAAATTCAGATCCAAGAACTTGTGAATTATTTTTTGGTGGATTATTTATCAATTTTACGTCTGGCCTACCCATAATAACTACATCATATTTAATATCATTTTCTTTTTCGTATTCTTTTCGCAACTGATTGACTTTGAATCTAGAAGTAAAATGAGGAATCATAGTTTGAAGTGGCTGGTAATTATATTCTAAATCTTCTATTATAAATTTTTTTGGTTTATATAATTCTATATATTCTTCACAAGAGCCATCAGTCGTAACATCTGGTCTTTCTTTACCTTTTAAATTCCAAGTATGAATAAAGACATCTGGATTTAATGTATCTAATATATTAATTTTAAAGAAAGGATAACATCTTTTGAATGATCTGGGATTTGCTGCTAGTTGAATTGCTACTTTTTTCATGAGTCTTTGTATCTTTTTTCTATTGGTATTAAAGAATGGTTTACATAAAGAGCTTCTTCATGAATAAATACACCTTGTTGAAAATTGTTATAATGAGAAGGTTTTGGTATATCTATTAAAATTTGACACCAATTTTTATCTTTTAAAAATGGTATTGATAGGTTCGTCTTAGATCCTAAATCATCTAAAAGAATAATACTATTTTTAGTTAAATTTTTATAAGCAAATTCTATCTCTTTAAGTTGATGTTCATGAGCACCTGGAAATGAACTATCTAAAGAATCTAGATATAGAAAATCTATTGATTGATCGAAATTGTTTAGAAAATTCAAGGAATCATCTACAACATAAGTTATATTGTCTTTGTATTCTTCTGTAGCAATTTTGCAACTTTCTATATTATTTGATTCAATATCGCATGTCCAAACATGTCCACCAAATTTAGATGCATAGTCACAAAAAATTAATGTAGATCCACCATCTGCAGCTCGATCTTCTATATTAGGACAATTAAGGTAATTTTTTCTTGTTGTTCCAGTTTCTACGAAATTATTATGTTTATTCCCATCAAGCAAACTTAACGCAATCTTCATTGTGGCTAATCTAGAGCCAAGTGGTCTGTCTCCATTCTCATATCTTTTAAAGAAGTTCTTCATTATTTTATTACTTTCTGAATATAAGATCTAAAGTGGCTTACTAGCTTTCGATAAAAGTCTTTACCAAATCCAGGAATATGAATCATTAAATCATCATTTGTCCAGTCTCCATTGGTATTTAGTGAATCAAGATATGTTCCATTATGATCTCTTACTTCTTTATCACTATATGGATATGAATTCATTGATTTTTGTGGTAGTATTTTAATGATATCTTTGTACTTGGCATCTTTATAGGTTTCCATTATAGCTGTTTGCTCTTCGCCAAATTTAAATTTATTTTGTGGTGCTAGTTCGTACATCTTTTCTTTTACTTCTTTTAAATATTCCATACCTTCTTTTGAATTTTTAAAGATGAAAACTCCAGCATTAATGTTTTGAGAGTAATCTGTGCAGATAAAGAAATGATGATTCTCGTCTATTAGGTCTTCTATTTTTTTATTAAAATTAGTAAAAATTGTATCACAATCACACCAGTAAATATAAGAATATTTGCCAGTATTTAATAAACCTTCTATGAATAGTATTTTATCGAAACCAAGATAAGCTTCACTTTGAGTCAAGAAGCATCCAGCGTAATTATTTTTTTGACAATACTCAATCTTATTGTTTATCGTGATCTCTGATAGCTCTCTCATATCTGGAGTTGCTATAGAAGCTACGCAAATCTTTTTATCTGATGGTATAGACATTAGATTTATTTTTTATTTACGACCATTAATAATCCTCTTTCACAAATTTCATCATTCCTTGAACATTTTGTAAAAAGAAAATTTGGCTTTCCTAGTTCGTCTGATAGTGTTTTATATCTCATCAGATTTGGAAAATCTCTTGGATTAACATCGTGAAAAAACATAAATGAATCTGGCTTCATGATTCTAAAAATTTCTTCTGCCCAAGCTCCTGCATGAAAATGATCAGCATCAGAAACTAAAAAATCATATGAATTATTTTCGGCTTGGTAAACAAATTCTTTTTCTTGCATAGGGGCAAGAATTTTAGCGTTTGTTTTCTTTAAGTTTTCTAGAATCTCTGGTTTTAAATGCCCACCAAAATCATGAAGATTATCTACGCAAGTTAATTCTCCTATGTTATTGTATTCTATGCCTTGAAGAATCAAACTCGTTACAAAACCAGTGCCTATGCCTAGCTCTACTATGCTTTGAGGTTTAGATGACATAAGCGCTCCTAGAATCAAGACTCCATGAGGAATATCTATTGCTGCTCCATTTGGTCTTAATACATCAAAGCTCATGCTTATTTCAGAACTTTTATTAAAAACATCTCCAAGATTATTTTTCATGTTTATATGTTCCTTATGTATTCTTTAGCAAATTCAGATCCTACTCTATCATTTGTTTTTAGAATAAAATCTTTTAATTGATGTAGATCAACGTCATGTATGATATCACCTTGTATCTTTTTTATCTTATATTTTTGATGATAATTGATATATGGGCCATGCTCTATTGCTCCGTAATATTGATAGTTTGGTTGTGTTGTGCAGATTCCATTATTTTTTATAGATTGATCTAATGAATCAAATACGCTTAACTCATTACATCCATAACAATCTTTGACTTTCATAACTTCATCTGTTAACAATTCTTTTCTTAATGCCCAATTAGAGCAATCAATACATCCATTATTACCATCCTCTATATTACTTGTGATAATATCGTAATCAATTAATTCATTTTTTAAGTTAACTAAAGATAGCGAATCTGATTCTGTAAAATAATAATTTGAATTATTAGCTATTGAAAATTTAAAACCTTCCCAATTACCTCTGACTACTCCTCCTCCATGATTCAATTGTTTATTAAATCTTTTTACATGAATGAAAACATTTGGATTAAAAGAGTATTGATCTTCATCTAGAAATTCAATTTGTTCTTTAGAAGTGCCAAATACTTTATTAAACTCAATTGGCGAAGCGTTGTCTACAATATAAAGATGCTCTTTTGGCCCATAAACATATCTTGCATAATCGTACCATATGTTAATAAATTCAGCATGCTTGCAAATGGTATTTCCTCTTGCTTTGTGAATACAACTATCTGGAGAAGCTTGAGTTGATGCACCAAAATAAAAGGTTGTAATCATGGATTGATTATACTCTTTTCTGTGTTTATTTTATAAATTCTTTTAACCGCTTGATTGTTGAAATTTTCTAAATAAGGAGCTAGAATATAGCCTTTATTCTCCATGATGTTATTAATGATTTTAACCATATGACTTGCATCATAATTTAATGGAAAACAAGTTTCTGAAAACATTAACCATCTCATTTGGTGACTTGGAATAGATGAGAATGGTTGAGATGATTGTTTTGAATAAGTTAATGTAGGTATTCCATATCCATAAGCAATATATCTAAAACCGCTATCAGTTGAAAGCATAAATTTTGCATTAGATATCAATTCACAAACTTCTTGCATTGTGCCATTAAATAAATGCACATTGGGTAAATCTTTAACTTTGTCGTAAAAATAATTTGTTTCTGGGGTAGATACTAAATATACTTTATTGCTTTCTGCTGTTTCTTTTACAAGTCTTTCAAGATACCAATCTTCTAATCTATGACCAACTGATGTAGATGATATTAAATGAAATACTATATAATCACCTTTTGTGTTATCTATTTTTAATTCTGGCTTTGGAAAGAATCTATAATATCTTAACCAATCAAAATCCATATCAATCCACTTTAATGAATCTATATGAAGGTCATAAAACTTATCATATGTTTTAAACTCTTCTTGTACATCATCTGGAACATTTTCTAAAGCACCATAATAGTTATCTGTACCAAATTGACAATCTACCCAAAATGGCTTATATTTCTTCTTTTGTATAATATTGATATTTTTATAGATAGATGGGTATAGAATGCTTAATGCTTCTTTCTGGAAGGTTTTACCTTCGCTATCTATATAAGCTGTTATAGAGGCTTCTTTGTATTTTTCTTTTATAGCTGGAACGAATCTATTACCAAGCAAGCAATCTCCTAAACCACCTTCTAGTCTGACTGCTATATTCATTTTTGGCTATCTCCTTTAGCTATTCTGTAACTATCAGAGTCTTCGTGATGGGTAGAGAATTCGATTATTTCACTATCCTCTAAAGCTGTTAATTGATGAGGAGCGAACCTTGGAATATCAACTACATCACCAACATTAATTTCTTTTGTGAATTCTTCAGCATTTTCTAGATTAATTGATTTTAAAGAAAGCTTGCCTTTAGATACAAAAAAGGTTTCTTCTTTATTAATATGGTAATGCATAGAGAATCTTGCACCACTATTGAACTTTAATAGTTTTCCACAATACTCATCATTATTAACGATCCATACTTCCTCGCCCCACCCTTTAGTTACATTTTTAAGTGGTTTTCTAATCTCTATTGGTTTCATTAAATATATCTAATATGCCTTCTTTTAGATTATATTTGATATTATATTTTAAGTCAATATTTAATTTAGATGTATCTGCTTCTGTCAAAGGTTGAAAAAAATCATATGGACAATCTATATATTCAATTTCGGACTTTTTATTTAAAACTTCGTTAATAGTATTAATGATAGTATTAAAGTCTACTGCTTCTCCTGTTCCTAAATTGTAAACCTCGTACTCTTTGTTTTTATCTAGACTATGAATAAGACAATCTACAACATCTTTAACATAAATAAAATCTCTTTTTTGTTCTCCATGTTTGAATAATTTGGCTTTATTATCTTTACTAACTTGTTGGAGTAATTGATAAACCATGCTTGCACTTTTGTTTTTAAATTGTTCATTTTGGCCATATACATTAAAGAATCTAAATCCTATTAAGTTTTTAAATTTGCTCTTGTGTCCTTTAATAAGATTTTCCATTATCATTTTTGAAAAAGCATATGCATTAGCTGGTTTAAGATTATCTTCTTCTTGACATCTTTTATCTGTTATTCCATAAACTGAAGCTGATGATGCAAAGATGAAATTTTCTGCATCTGCTAGATCTAACAGATTCTTCGTGCCTTGAACATTATTATTTAATTGTGTCTTTTCATCAATGATTGTTGTATCCGTGCATGCTCCAAGATGAAATACTGCTCTGAATTTTTTACCATATAAGATATCATTTAAATGTTGTTTATCTGTAATATCGCAAGAATAAACTTCGCCTTTGAAATTAATTAAGTTTTTGAATTTAGATGAGCTGTAGTTGTCTATAACTATAATTTTAGAATTTGGATATAGCTTTTGAAGTTTTAAAACTAAATTAGATCCTATGAATCCTGCGCCACCAGTAATTAAAAACATATCCTATATTATAGGATATCTGCATCAATAAATCAAGAAACTTTATTTTCCTCAATCTTAATTTCAGCTACTGGTGTTTCAACAACTGGAGCTTCAACGATTACTTCTGTTGGGGCAGTTACAGCAGTATGAACTTGCTCAACAACTGGAGCTTCTACTTTAATTTCAGCTACTGGAGCTGGTGTTTCAATTTTTTGCTCAATTACTGGTTCTACTTTAGCTTGTTTGCTAGCTTCTTCTTGAGCTTTTTTCTCTTTAATTTCTTTGATCTTATCTGTAAAATCTATTTCAATACCATTTCTGTCTGCTGCTTTGCTCTTCTTTTTTGGCTTGCTATAAGTATTTAAGCAAATTGCCACTTTTTGTTTTTGAGGGTATTTCTCATCTTTCATGAATTCCATACAACGCCCCATATATTTATCTTGTTTCTCGTTATCTTTGGGTTGAATTATCGGCATTTTTTATGTACTTCCTTATGACAATTTACACACAAAGTAACCCCATTGGAAATATCGAATCTATCATCTGGAAATTTTGCCCAAGGCTTGATATGATGGGCGTTTAATTTACCGCCAATCTTATGACAGTTTTGACAGGTAAATTTATCTCTTCTATAAACGCTGTTTCGCCAAGAAGTTATAGGCCCTTCACCTCTAAAAGAATTATCAAAACGAGACCTTTTAACTTTAGACCTATCTTTAATCCAAAATGGGTGTTTTTCGCCCCTCATCTTAAGCCCTGCTCTTATTCTTGATTCAGGGGTTGGTATTGGAAGTTTAAATAAACCTAATTTTATTTTTAATGATAATGTTTTTCCTGCTTTTTTTCGACTTTCTTCAGTAGCTTTTGGAGGTCTTAAGTTATTGATTTTAGAATTAACTTTACCAAAACATTGTCTAGAGCAAAACCTTTTTCTTTTAAAATCTCTTTGTAAATATAAAATTATTATTTTTCCACAGCATTCGCATGTTTTTTCACCCTTTGGTTTATAACCTTTGCTTGTAAAATAATTAGCTTGAGGTATTGGCATATAAGATGTATACACATATTTTAATCTAGTGTAAGAAGAGATATGACCATTTCTACTGCTCTTATTTGTTTTGCTGTGTTAATTTATATATATTATTTAGTAGAGAGAGTGAAGTAAAAATTAATATTTATACATTTCTGCTCCCCATAAAGCAAAACGTACTCCAGCAGTAATATCTGCACAAAAGAATGCGGTTA